>LNFM01005657.1_pt1 | contig 28469 bp, 30 predicted proteins | sample 596031 | NCBI WGS metagenome assembly LNFM01 (sample SAMN04254537, study PRJNA301005) | activated carbon metagenome | isolation source: dual media filters at the Ann Arbor, Michigan drinking water treatment plant | place: USA: Ann Arbor
TCGGGCTGCCACAGCACGTTGGTCGGCGGCTTCACCTTGATGATGTGGGCGCCGAGCAGGGCCGCGATGTGGGCGGCGTAGGCGCAGACGTCCAGCGCCGTCTCGCCGGCCTTGTCGAGCTTGCCGCCGCGCGGATAGGACCACATGACGACGGCAAGGCCGACCGCCTTGGCTTCCGCGGACAGTTCGCGGATCTCTTCCATCATCTCGTACTGGTCTTCGGCGCCAGGATAGATCGTGAAGCCGATCGCCGAGCAGCCCAGGCGCAGCGCGTCGGCCACGGTGGCCGTGACGGCCTGGTCCTTGTTGGTCGACAGCGAGTTGGCCGAGTTGCACTTCAGGATGGTCGGGATGGCGCCCGCGAAGGTGTCGGCGCCGGCCTCGAGCGGGCCGAGCGGGGCGGCATAGGCGTTCAGGCCGGCGTCGATGGCCAGCTGGTAGTGGTAATGGGGGTCGTAGGCGTCCGGGTTGGGCGCGAAGGAGCGGGCCGGGCCGTGCTCGAAGCCCTGGTCGACGGGAAGGATGACCATCTTGCCCGTGCCGCCCAGGCGGCCGTGCATCAGGATGCGGGCCAGATTGGCCTTGGTGCCGGGGCAATCGCTCTCGTAGTTGTCGAGGATCTTCTTGACGGTACGGGTGATCTTCACGGGCCAGCTCCCAAAGCGGTTCATTCGAGGGGAAACGGAGCCGGTGATAGCGGTGCCGGAGAGCCGGTTCAAGTCCCGGCGGGGCCCCGGAAGGGACGACTACCTGCCGCGTCATTGACCTCGGGGCGGGGGCGGGGACAGGGTGTTGCCCCCCCTCCGGGCCACAATGCGTCTGGCGAAACGGAAAAAGGAACTGTCGGTGCCGTCTCCCCCGTTGCCTGCGCGACCCGCTTCGTTCGCGGCGCGCCTGCCCTTCTTCTTCGGCTGGGTGATCATCGCGATCGCCTTCCTGACCGTCGCGGTGAGCGTGACCACCCGCACGGCCTTCTCCCTGATGTTCCCGCCGATCGTCGACGAATTCGGCTGGGATCGCGGCCTGGCGGCGGGCGCCTTCTCCTTCGGCTTCCTGGTGTCGGCGGTGATCAGTCCGGTCGTCGGCCGGACCATGGACCGGCGCGGACCGCGCTTCCTGATCGAGATCGGCATCGTGCTGACGGCGGCGGGCCTGTTGGGCGCCACCGTGATCGATTCGCCATGGCAGCTCTACGCGACGCTCGGCGTCCTGGTGGGCGCCGGAGCAAATTGCATGAGCTTTTCCGTGCAGTCGCAGTATCTGCCCAACTGGTTCGTGCGCCGCCGCGCGCTGGCGACCGGCCTGGCCTTTTCCGGCGTGGGCGTCGGCGCGATCCTGATCCTGCCCTGGCTGCAGACGATCATCCTGAAGGACGGCTGGCGCAGCGCCTGCTGGGCGCTCGGCCTGATGACCCTGTTCGTCCTGATGCCGATCAACCTGTTCGTCACCAAGCGGCCGCAGGATCTCGGCCTGCTGCCCGACGGTGCGAAGGAAGCGGGCACCGCCGCGGCGCGGCGTGCCGCGGCCATCGTCGATCCGCACTGGGTCGCCATCGAATGGACCGTCGCCAGGGCCGTCCGCACGCTGCGCTTCTGGTGGCTCTGCATCGGCTTCTTCAGCACGGGCTATGCCTGGTACGCGGTGCAGGTGCACCAGACCAAGTACCTGGTCGAGATCGGCTTCGGCCCGATGCAGGCGGCGTGGGCGCTGGGCCTCGTGGCGATGGTGGGTATCCCGGGCCAGATCCTGCTCGGCGCCCTGTCGGACCGGATCGGCCGCGAGGTCGTCTGGACGATCGCGGGCTCGGGCTTCGTGATCTGCTATGCGGCGCTGCTGGCGCTCGGCGCCGGCCCCTCGGAGCCGCTGCTCTACCTCATGGTCCTGTCGCAGGGCGCGCTCGGCTACTCTTTCACCAGCCTCATGGGATCGGTGGTAGCCGAGATCTTCGAGGGCCCGCACTTCGGCTCGATCTTCAGCATCATCATGGTCGCGCTGCTGGCCGGCGGGGCCGCCGGCCCGTGGATCACCGGCGTGCTCTACGACTACGAGGGCGCCTATCGCCTGGCCTTCATCGTGGCGCTGGCCTTCAGCGTCCTGGGCGCCGCCTCGATCTGGTTCGCCTCGCCCGGCAAGGTCCGCATGGTCGCCGGGCGCGCGAAGGTTTGACTTCCTCGAGAGAGGTCATCGCGCGGGGCAAGAGAAAGGTCCCTCACTTCGTTCGGGATGACAGTTTTGTTGGGATTTGCGCAGTGCGCCGACGCGAGAAAACGCTGTCATCCCGAACGAAGTGAGGGACCTTTGGCTCTCACACGCTCCTGCGGAGAGCTTTATTCATTCAAGCCCTTGCCCGGATAGGGGTGCGTCGCGATCCAGTGCTTGGCGATGTCGAGGCGCTTGGTGACCCAGACGCCCTGGTGCTTCTGAACATAATCGAGGAAGCGCCACAGGCCGGCCATACGGGCGGGATGGCCGATCAGGCGCTGGTGCAGGCCGACCGACATCATCTTGGGCTGCGTCGAGCCTTCCTTGTAGAGGACGTCGAAAGCGTCCTTCACCAGGCCGAACCACTGCTCGGAGTGGACCATGCCGGCGGCGTACTTGCCGTCGTTGTTGGTCAGCGAATAGGGCACGATGAGGTGCGGCTTGCCCTCGACGGTCTGCCAGAACGGCAGTTCCTCGCCGTAATAGTCGCTGTCGTAGGTGAAGCCGCCTTCCTCGATCAGCAGGCGGCGCGTGTTCACGCTGGGTCCATAGCGGCAGTACCAGCCGGCTGGCCGCTCGCCGACCGTCTGCTCCAGTGACTTGATGGCCTTCTGGATATGTTCGCGCTCCTCCGCTTCGGAGAGCTGGAAGTGGCGGACCCAGCGCCAGCCATGGCAGCAGACATCCCAGCCGGCGGCCCTGATCGCCTGTGCGGCCAGCGGATTGCGCTCCAGCGCCAGCGCGCAGCCGAACACGGTGAGCGGCATTCCGCGCTCCTGGAAGGCGCGATGGATGCGCCAGAAGCCGACTCGGCTGCCATACTCAAACATGCCCTCGCCGGCGAGGTCGCGGCCCTTCAGGCCGATCGAAGAGGTGCTCGATTCGGTGAGACCGGTCTCGGTGTAACCCTCGCCATCCTGGACCGACGGTTCGGAGCCTTCCTCGTAGTTGACGACGAAGTTGATCGCGAGGCGCGCGCCGCCAGGCCATTTCGGATCGGGCGGAGTGGGGCCATAGCCGATCAGGTCGCGCGTCGGTTGCCAGCTCATGAAGGTCTCCTCACCAGTTCGGCGCCCATCTGACGGGCGATGTCGGCAATTTTGTCGTTCCAGGTGCGCATCGACAGCGTGCGCACGCCGGCGCGCAGGCAGGCCAGCGCGTAGCCTGGCGCGTCGCCGCAATCGACGATCAGCGTGAAGGCCACGTCCGGAAACTCCTCTCTCGCGCGCTCCTGCAGGGCGCCGAGATAGCCCGCGCCATAGAACGAGGCGGCATCCTCAGGCGTCAGCAGGACCGGCGCCGTGCCCGAGGCGCGCGCCGCCAGCAGCGCCGCCTCGGTCTGCGTCCAGTCGCGTACCAGGATCACCGGGTGGTCCATGGTCCCGACAATACACCCTGTCATCCCGAGCGCAGCGAGGGACCTTTCCCGTGGATTGAAGGATCCCTCGCTGCGCTCGGGATGACAAAGATTACTCATTCAGGCCCTTGCCCGGATAGGGATGGGTCTTGATCCAGTGCCGGGCGATGTCGAGGCGGCGGGTCACCCAGACGCCCTCGTGCTTCTGGATGTGATCGAGCAGGCGCTGCAGGCCGACCGCGCGCGCGGGATGGCCGATCAGGCGCATGTGCAGGCCGATCGACATCATCTTGGGTTGCGTCGCGCCCTCGCGGTACAGCATGTCGAAGGCGTCGCGCACGAAGGAGAACCATTGGTCCGACGTGCCGATCGACGCGCCGAACTGGCCGTCATTGTTGGTGACGGAGTAGGGCACGACGAGCTGCGGTTTGCCGTCGACGGTCAGCCAGAAGGGCAGCTCCTCACCGTAATAGTCGCTGTCGTAGAGGAAGCCGCCTTCCTCGACGACGAGGCGGCGCGTGTTCGCGCCCGGTCCATAGCGGCAGTACCAGCCGAGCGGTCGCTCGCCGGTCATCTTCTGGATGGCGGCGATCGCCTTGCGGATATGGTCGCGCTCGGTCGCCTCGTCGAGCTCGTAGTGCTTGATCCAGCGCCAGCCATGCGAGCAGACGTCGAAACCCGACTTGGCGATGGCGGCCGAGGCTTCGGGATTGCGCTCCATCGCCAGCCCGCAGCCGAAGATCGTCATCGGCAGGCCGCGCTCCTGGAAGAGCCGCATCAGCCGCCAGAAGCCGACACGGCTGCCATATTCGAACAGGCCTTCGGCCGCGAGGTCGCGCCCCTGGATGGACTGGCCCATGCGGCTCGCGTCGCTGAGGCCGATTTCCGTGTGTCCTTCGCCGTCCTGGATGGAGGGCTCGGAGCCCTCCTCGTAGTTCATGACGAAGTTCACGGCGATGCGCGCGCCGCCGGGCCATTTCGGATCGGGCGGGTTGGCGCCGTAGCCGATGAAATCGCGGCGGACCTCGTAGGGCATCGTCTCAGCTCCGGATCAGGGAATGGGGATGGTGAAGGGCGTCACCGGCACGAACTCCTCGTCGCCCTTGCCGCCGTCGCGCCACATGAAGACGGCGAAGCGGCCCGGCCGGTCGAGCACCGTGAGACCGTGATGCCAGGTGTCGGGCCGGTAGGTGACGCCCTGCTTGCCGGTGGCGATGAAGGCTTTCATGCCGCTCGCGTCGGGGCCGCCCGCTGCGGCATGCGGCGCCACGACGATCAACCAGCGCTCGACATCGAGGGGAACGAAGGTCTGGGAGGAGAATTCGTGACGTTCGAGATAGTCGCTGCGCAGCGGCCGGTCCGGCGTCTCGGCCTTCAGGCTGACCGAGAGGCTCGCATGTGCGGTCGGCCGCAGGTTGCCCAGCGCGTCTTCGTAGTAGGTGCGGCCGGCGACGTCGGGCACGTCGATCACGTCGCCGAACGGGGCGAACGCTTCCTTGGTGAGGGGCTGGGGGATCAGTTCCATTGGCGGGTCCTCGTCAGTCGCGCATGCGGCGGGTCAGTCCCACCGTCCATTCCATGATCAGCATCAACAGGAAGGCTGCCGTGATCAACACGCCCGACACGGCGGCGATGCGCGGGTCGAGCGTCGATTCCATCATGCCCCACATGCGGATGGGCAGCATGTCGGTGCGCGCCGTCGACAGGAACAGCGACACCGGCACATTGTCGATCGAGGCCATGAAGGCGAGAAACGCCCCGGCGAAGATGCCGGGCGCGATCAGCGGCAGGGTCACGCGGCGCATCGTGTAGAACCAGCTCGCGCCCAGGCTCTGCGAGGAATCGTTCAGCGCGGGGTCGAGCTGCGAGATGCTGGCGGAAGTCGTGCGGATGATGAACGGCACGGTCACGATCATGTGGCCGGCGATGATCAGGTTCAGCGACGGCCGCAAGCCGATCAGCGTGAAGTACATCAGCGCCGCCAGGCCGAAGGTGAGGCCGGGCAGGACGAGCGGCGACATGAAGAGCCCGTCGGCGACGCGGGCCAGCCTGTGGCGGTTCCGCGCCAGCCCGAGCGACGCCATGCTGCCGAACAGGATGCCGAAGCCGGTCGACCAGGCGGCCACCTCCAGCGAGTTGTAGACGGCGCGATGGATCTGCCGCGACTTCGAGGCATCGAACAGGGCCTCGTACCATTGCAGGGAGAAGCCGGTCGGCGGGAACTTGAGCGAGCGGCCCTCGGTGAACGAGGTCGTCAGCACGATCACCACCGGCGCCACGATGATCAGCAGCGCCAGCGCGGCCAGGCTGCCGATCACCAGCCCGTAGGAGAGGTCGGCGAGACTGCGGCGCCTACCCATGGACATAGCCCCCGGAGCGGCGGCCCAGATAGGACAGCGCGCTCACCACGGTCAGTACCGAGACGAGGAGCGTGAGCGACACCACGGCGGCGAAGGGCCAGTTGAAGACGACCAGCGACTGCTGCCAGATCAGCAGCGGCAGATAGATCAGGCGGACGCCGCCGATCACGGTCTGCGAGATGAAGGCGGTGGTGGAGCTGGCGAACACCAGCAGGCAGCCGGCGACCAGGCCGGGCATGCTGAGCGGCACGATCACCTTGAACAGGGTGCGCCAGCGCGAGGCGCCGAGGGCGGAGGAGGCGTCGCGCAGGTTGGGATCGAGCCGCGACATCACGCTGATCAGGGGCAGCAGCATCAGGGGCATCTCGATCTGGGTCAGCGAGATCACGAGGCCGAGCTCGGTCTGCAGCAGGCGCAGCGGTTCGGAGATGATGCCGAGTTGCAGCAGCAGCGTGTTCACCACGCCCTCGCGGCCCAGCACGACGATCCAGGCGAAGGTGCGAACCACTACCGACAGCAGCAGCGGCATCACGATGATGAAGATCAGGACCTTCTGCAGGCGCGGCGAGGCGTCGAGATAGATCAGCGCCAGCGGATAGCCGATCACGATGGTGGCGCACACCGTCTTGAGGCCGAGCAGCATCGTGTCGGCGATCACCTTGTAGCTGAAGGGATCGCCGAGAAACTTGGCCCACTGACCGAAGCCCGGCTGGGTGATCTTTTCGTCATTGAAGAAGCTGACGCCGACCAGCATGAGGAGCGGCGCCAGGAAGATCGATGCAAAGGCCAGCGCGAGCGGCAGCGCGAGCTGCCACTCCGCCAGGACGGAGCGCTTTCCTCCCCCATCAGCGGGGGAAGCGGCGCCGTCAAGTGACGGAGGGGTCATCGTGCGCATCGATCATGACTCCTCCGCCCCCGAAGACGGGAGCACCTCCCATTTGAATGGGGAGGCAAGCTGAAATCACTTCGCCATTTCCTTGTTGAACTTCTCGATCCAGCCGGCGCGCAGCGGATTGATCTTCGCCCAGTCATGACGGACAAAGCTCGACATCTCGTCCAGGCTCTTCATCGGCAGGTAGGACGGGACCGGCACATCCTTGTTCACTGGGATGAAGTTGTAGGGCGGCTTGGTCAGCGCCTCCTGGACTTCCTTGCCGGCGACGATGTCGATGTACTTGTAGGCGTTCTCGACGTCCGTGGCGCCCTTGGCGATGTGCAAGGTCGTGAGGAAGGTGATGGCGCCGGTCTCGGGCTTCACGAACTCGATGTCGACGCCACGGCCTTTCAGCGTCGCGACGGTCTGGGTGTTGGTGTACATCACGTCGCACTGGCCCTGCTGGAACAGGCTCGGCATGGCGGCCGGCTGGCCGACTGCGGCGATCTTCGGCAGGACTTTCTTCAGCTCGACGAGCGCCGGCTCGATGTTGGTCTCGGAGCCGCCGAACACCTTGGCGATCTCGATCAGCGACACCGTGCCGAACGTGGTCTGGAAGCCCGTGAGGCCAAGACGCGACACCCACGGCTCGCTGAACAGGTCCTTCCAGCCCTTGGGCGCAGGCACTTTCTTCGGGTTGTAGGCGATGCCCACGACCTGTGCGTTGACGCCGATGCCCCATTCGTCGACCAGCCCGGTGGGCAGCTTCGAGGCATTGCTGATCTTCTTGATGTCGATCTTGTCGAACAGCCCGTCCTGGATCGCGGTGATGCGCGGGCCCGGATCGAGCACGAAGGCGTCGAAGGGCGGCGCGCCGCGCGCGGCCTTGGCCTTGGCGACCTGGTCGACGGCGAAGAGCGGCTGCAGTTCGAGGTCGACGCTGTCCTTCTTCTTCAGGGCCGGCGCCACGATGGCGCGGAAGGCTTCTTCCCAGGTGCCGGGATAGATGGCGGCGGCGACGCTGCCCTTGGCGTGCGCGATCGAGGGAAGGAACGCGGCGCCGCCAAGGGCGGTGGCACCGGCGAGCAGGCGTCTGCGGCTGAACATCGAAGAGTCTCCGTGGTTGTCAGGTGGTACGCGGGAACAGCGTGGGACGCGCATCGGCGGCCAGGGTGCAGTAGGTCCGGACCGCATCGTTCGAAACCGCACGGCGCGGCTCGATGATCTTCAGGAATGTGCCGTCGGTCGCACGGGCCTCGTGGACGAGCTGGGCGCCGATCGGCAGCGCAAGTCCCGGCTCGATCCTCCAGGCACCCGGGGCGGGGACCGCGGAAAGCACCAGTTGCTCGGGCCGCACGGACATCAGCACGGGCGTGCCGACGCTCAGCCCGGCGGGCGCGGGGAGGGTGAGGGTGGCGCCGGCGTCCAGCGCGACTGTCGCGGTGCCGCTCTGAAGGGAGGCGACCGTGCCGTTCATCAGGTTGGTGGTGCCGATGAAGCCGTTCACGAACAGAGTCTGCGGACGATCGTAGATCGCGACCGGCGTGTCGAACTGCTCGACCCTGCCCTTGTGCATGACGGCGATTCGGTCGGCGACGCTCATCGCCTCGTCCTGGTCGTGCGTCACCAGGATGGTCGTGAGGCCCAGCGTCCGCTGCAGGCGCTTGATCTCGATCTGCATGTCGAGACGCAGGTTGCGGTCGAGCGCGGCGAACGGCTCGTCGAGCAGCAGGATCGAGGGCTCGATCGCGAGCGCGCGCGCCAGCGCCACCCTCTGCTGCTGGCCGCCCGAGAGCTGGCGCGGGAGACGCTCCTTGAAGCCACCGAGCTGGACGGTATCGAGGAAGCGCGAGACCCTTGCCTGGACTTCCGGACCCTTGAGCCCCCGGGCGCGCAGGCCATAGGCCACGTTCTCCGCCACCGTCATGTGAGGGAAGAGCGCGTAGTTCTGGAAGACGATCCCGATGTTGCGCTGGTTGGGGGGCAGATGGTCAATGGTCGCGCCGTCGACGCGTACGCGGCCCGCCGCCTGGCGCACGAAACCGGCGATGACCCTGAGCAGAGTGGTCTTGCCGCAGCCGGAAGGTCCGAGCAGTGCCACGACTTCGCCGGGCTCGATCGCGAGCGTCACGCCGTCGACGGCGGTCGACGTTCCATAGCGGACGCTCAGGCCCTCGACGTCCAGCGCGCGCGCTGCGTTGGCTTTCACTGCTTGCTGCAACTGTTCCGCCTCCCTGCCGCTGCAAACGCAAGGGGCATGCCAACCACCTTGGGATACCGGCTCATGCCGGAAACTGCTCGCGCCACGATTTTGCAATGGCGTCGCGCCGCGCGATCCACACCGTGTCGCCGTAAGAGTCGAGCAGCGCGAGCACGCGCTTGAAGGCGGCGAAGCGGCCGGGGCGGCCCGCGATGCGCAGATGCCAGCCGATGTTCAGCAGCTTCGGATGGCCGGCTTCACCTTCCTCCAGAAGCATGTCGATGGCGTCGCGCACATAGTCGACCATCTCGTTGGCGCGCACGAACCCGTTGGGGTGGAAGAACTTCATGTCGTTGCTGTCGAGCGCATAGGGCAGGACCAGCAGCGGGTGCTGCGCGTCCGTCCGGTCCCAGTAGGGCAAGTCGTCGTCGAAGCCGTTGCTCGCATAACCGAAGCCCAGCTCGCGCAGGATGGATCGCGTCTTGGGGCTTTCGCTGCCGCGGCAGAAGAAGCCCGTAGGACGTTGACCTGTCGCGCTTTTCATCACCTCGATACAGCGCCGGAGATCGTTCAGCTCACTGTCGCGGTCGGCGTACTCGGCATGGGGACGCCACAGCCAGCCATGACAGGCGGCCTCGTGTCCGGCCTCGACGATCCGCCGGGCGAGCTGCGGCAGGCGTTCGACGGCGCGGCCACACATGTAGAAGGTCGCGGGCACCCGGTGCTTCTCCAGTGCGGCGAGCATGCGCCAGATGCCGGCACGCATGCCGTAGGCGAAGATCTGCTCGTTGCCCTGGTCCCAGCGTCCGGGCGGTACCACGCTCACCACCTCGGAGATCTTCTCGGCCTGCGGATCGCCGTCGCTGACAGCGAACTCCGCGCCTTCCTCGAAATTGACCACCATCGAGATCGCGAGGCGGGCCCCGCCGGGCAGCTTCCAGGCCGGCGGCATCCCGCCATAACCCACCAGGTCGCGCGTCTGGCTCACGCCTTGCATATCGTCCTCCAACTGGATGTGCACATTTCTTGACGTTATGTGCACATAATTTTACCAACTGCCGGCAGGCCCATGACCGAACTCCACCGCGACCTCGAGCCAGAAACCGCCTTGGCGGGCCAATGGTTCGAGCATCTTCGATCGCATTCCAGGGCCCGACTCGGCGTCACCCGCGCGTCCTACGGCGAGGGCGAGCAGATGGCGCACGACCTGATGCAAGGCATCGGCCAGACACTGGGGCTGGAGACTCGGACCGACGCCGCCGGCAACCTCTACGTGACCCTGCCGGGGCAGGACCGTTCGCTGCCCGCCATCATGACGGGCTCGCATCTCGATTCGGTGCCGGAGGGCGGCAACTACGACGGCGCGGCAGGCGTCGCCGCCGGCATGGCGATGCTGGCGCGCTGGCATCGCTCCGGCCGCGGGCCCAAGCGCGACATTACCGTCATGGGCGTGCGCGCCGAGGAGCTCTCCTGGTTTCCCGCCCCCTATATCGGCAGCCGCGCCGCCTTCGGCCTGCTGGAGCCCGGGGCGCTCGATGCCTGCCGGCGTCCCGACACCGGACGGACGCTGGCCGAGCACATGAAGGAGGCGGGCTTCGCACCCGACCGCATCCGCGCCCGCGAGCCTCAGCTCGATCCCGCACACATCGCGTGCTTCCTCGAGCTGCATATCGAGCAGGGGCCGGTGCTGGTGCAGCGCGGCCTGCCGATCGGGATCGTCACGGGCATCAGAGGCAACCTGCGTTATCGCGATCCGCACATCGTCGGCCGGTACGGCCATGCCGGCGCCGAGCCGCGGCTGTCGCGCAACGACGCGGTAATGGCCGGCGTCGAATTCGTGTCGCGGCTGGAGGCGCTGTGGCTCGAGCACGAGGCGGCGGGCAAGGATCTGGTCTGCACGGTCGGCCAGTTCCACACCGACACCGAAGTGCACACCATGACCAAGATCCCGGGCGAGCTCTGGTTCTCGATGGACATCCGCAGCGAGGACAACGAGGTGCTGCTCGCCATCGACCGGCGGCTGCGCGAGATCGCCGAGGAGATCGGCGCGCGTCGCGGCGTCTCGATCGATCTCGGAGCGTTCACCAACGCGAAGCCCGGCCCGATCGACCGCGGACACCGCGCACGGCTCGAACGGCTGGCAAAGCACCTCGGCATCGAGGCGCTGCCGATGGCGAGCGGCGCGGGTCACGACGCAGCCGTGTTCGGCATCATGGGCGTGCCCACGGCGATGATCTTCATCCGCAACGAGCATGGCAGCCACAATCCCGACGAGGCGATGGACCTCACCGACTTCGCGCAGGGACTCCGCTTGCTGGTCGCCGCGGTGGAGGAGATCGATGCCGCGTAAGCCGAGGAAGGGCGACGTCGCCGCCGACGAGGCAGTTTACGGCGCGATCAGGCGGGCGATGCACATGGGCCGGCTCGCGCCCGGCACCAAGCTGCAGGAGCCGGCGCTGGCGCGCGTGCTGGGCGTCAGCCGCGAGCGCGTGCGCAAGGCATTGCACCGGCTGGTGCACGAAGGCTGGCTGACCGCTATCCCCAATCGAGGGACTTTCGTGCCTTCGCTCACGATCGAGGAGATGCGCCAGATCTACGACGTGCGTTCGATGCTGGAGGCGGCGATCGTGCGCCGCCTGAGCGAGGGCCATACGGCGTCGGCGGCGAAGCGCCTCAAGGCGCATGTCGCCGAGGAGAAGACTGCCACCCGGCGCGACGATCGCGGCCGCCTGTTCGAGCTGTCGGGCGATTTCCATGTCCTGCTCGCCGAGCTGTGCGGCAACGACGAGCTGACACGCCTGCTGCGCGGCCTGCTGACGCGCTCCACCATGCACTTCTCGCTGGCCGCGCCGCGCCAGCTCACCAACTGCGCCGGCCCGCACGACCATGGCGACATCGCCGAGGCGATCCTGGGCGGGAAGGCCGACAAGGCCGCGAAGCTGATGCTCGGTCACCTGGCAGGTCTGGTGACCCTGCAGGCGGCGCACCCGCCGCGGCATGAGCCGGTCGATCTGCCGGAAGCCTTTCGGGGGATCAAGGCGCGGAGGCCGGACCGCGACTGAGAGCGGATCTCGGGACCAAACGAAAACGGGCGCCCCGCAGGGCGCCCGTTCGAGTTGAGAAGGCTTCGACCGGCCTTAGAGCTTGCCCATCGCGACGGCGGTATCGGCCATGCGGTTGGAGAAGCCCCACTCGTTGTCGTACCAGCTCATGACGCGCACCAGCGTGCCTTCCATGACCTTGGTCTGGTCCATGTGGAAGGTCGACGAGTGCGGGTCGTGATTGAAGTCGATCGAGACGTTCGGCTGGTCGGTCCAGCCCAGGATGCCCTTGAGCTGGTTGGCGGCGGCCAGCTTGACGGCCTCGTTGATCTCTTCCTTGGTCGTCTTGCGCTTGGCGACGAACTGGAAGTCGATGCACGAGACGTTCGGCGTCGGCACGCGGATCGACACGCCGTCGAGCTTGCCGTTCAGTTCCGGCAGCACCAGGCCGACGGCCTTGGCAGCGCCCGTCGAGGTCGGGATCATCGACAGCGCGGCGGCGCGGCCGCGGTACATGTCCTTGTGCATCGTGTCGAGCGTCGGCTGGTCGCCGGTGTAGGCGTGGATCGTCGTCATGAAGCCATGGTCGATGCCGACCGCGTCGTGCAGGACCTTGGCGACCGGGGCCAGGCAGTTCGTCGTGCACGAGGCATTCGAGACGATGATGTGGTCCTTGGTAAGTTTGTCGTGGTTCACGCCATAGACAACCGTCAGGTCGGCGCCGTCGGCGGGGGCCGAGACCAGCACGCGCTTGGCGCCGGCCTCGAGATGGGCCGAGGCAGCCTTCTTCGAGGTGAAAAAGCCGGTGCACTCGAGCACGATCTCGACGCCCAGCGCCTTGTGCGGCAGCTTGGACGGATCGCGCTCGGCAGTGACCTTGATCGGACCGCGGCCGACATCGATCGTGTCGCCGGCGACCTTCACTTCACCGTTGAAGCGGCCATGCACCGAGTCGAAGCGGAAGAGGTGGGCGTTGGTCTCGACCGGGCCGAGATCGTTGATCGCCACGACCTCGATGTCCTTGCGGCCCGATTCCATGATGGCGCGCAGCACATTGCGGCCGATGCGGCCGAAGCCGTTGATTGCAACACGAACAGCCATCTTGATTCCCTCCGTTATTGCGCCAACCGGCGCGCCGCTTGTGCGATCGCTTCGGCCGTAATGCCGAAATGCTTGTAGAGTTCCGGGGCCTTGGCCGAAGCGCCGAAGCCCTTCATGCCCACGAACGCGCCCTTCGATCCGAGCCAGCGTTCCCAGCCGAAGCCGGTCGCCGCCTCGCAGGCGACGCGGATCGTGCCGTCGCCGCCCATCACCTTGCTGCGATATGTGTCTTCCTGCGCCGCGAACAACTCCCACGACGGCATTGAGACGACCGCGGCGGTGAGCCCGTCCTTGGCCAGGAGCTCGCGGGCGGCGAGGGCGAGCTGCACTTCCGAGCCCGACGCGATCAGGCGGATCGGGGCGGACTCTTCGCCGGCGAGGATGTAGGCGCCCTTGGCGCACAGGTTCTCGTCACCGGCGCCGCGCACGGTCGGCAGGTTCTGGCGGGTGAGCGCGAGGACGCTCGGCACGTGCTTGGCTTCGAGCGCGATCTGCCAGCATTCCGCCGTCTCGATGGCGTCGGCGGGACGCAGCACCTGCAGGTTGGGAATGGCGCGCAGGGCCGGGAGGTGCTCGACCGGCTGGTGGGTCGGGCCGTCTTCGCCGAGGCCGATCGAATCGTGGGTCATCACGTAGATGACCCGCACGCCCATCAGCGCGGAGAGGCGGATCGAGGGCCGGCAATAGTCGGTGAACACCATGAAGGTGCCGCCGTAGGGGATGATCCCGCCATGCAGCGCCATGCCGTTCATGGCCGCCGCCATCGCATGCTCGCGGATGCCGTAATAAATGTACCGGCCGGCGGTATCGGCGCGCGAGGCGCCCTTCAGCGTGGCGGTCTTGGTGTTGTTCGAGCCGGTCAGGTCGGCCGAGCCGCCGACCGTGTCGGGCAGCACCGGGTTGATGACCTCGAGCGCCTCCTGGCTCGACTTGCGGGTGGCCCAGGAGGGCTTCTCGGCGGCCATCTTAGCCTTGAACGCGGCAATCGCCTCGCCAACGGCGGGCGGAATGTCGCCCTTCTGGCGGCGGTCGAACTCGGCGCGATCCTCGGGCGCCATGGCGGCGAGGTTCTTGTTCCACTTGCGGCGGGCCGACTTTCCGCGGGCGCCGATCTTGCGCCAGGCGGAGAACACCGCCTCGGGGATGTCGAACGGTTCGTGATTCCAGCCCAGCTTGGCGCGGGCCCCGGCGATCTCGTCCTTGCCCAGCGGCGAGCCGTGCGTGGCGGCGGTGCCGGCCTTGGTCGGCGCGCCGTAGCCGATCACCGTCTTGCAGGCGATCAGCGAGGGCTTGTCGGTGACGTTGCGCGCCTTGCGGATGGCGCGCGTGACCGCCTCGGGATCGTGTCCGTCGACGGCGAGCACGTGCCAGCCGGCGGCGGCGAAGCGCTTCTTGTGATCCTCGGAGGTCGACAGCGAGGTCGGGCCGTCGATCGAGATGCCGTTGTCGTCGAACAGCACGATCAGGCGGCCGAGGCCGAGATGGCCGGCGAGGGTAATGGCTTCCTGGCCGACACCTTCCATCAGGCAGCCGTCGCCGGCGATTACGTAGGTGTAGTGGTCGACGACTTCGCGGCCGAACCGCTCGGCGAGGAGGCGTTCGGCGAGGGCGAAGCCGACGGAGTTTCCGAGGCCCTGGCCCAGCGGACCCGTGGTCGTCTCGATGCCGCTCGCATGGCCATATTCGGGATGACCCGCGGTGCGGGCCCCGAGCTGGCGGAACTTCTTCAGCTCGTCGAGGGTCATGTCGGCGTAGCCGGTGAGATGCAGCAGCGAATAGAGCAGCATCGAACCGTGACCGGCCGACAGGATGAAGCGGTCGCGATCGGGCCAGTTGGGCTCCGAGGCATCGAACTTCAGGAACTTGGAGAACAGGACCGTGGCCACGTCGGCCATGCCCATCGGCATGCCGGGATGACCCGAATCCGCCAGCTGCACGGCATCCATGGCCAAGGCCCTGATGGCGTTCGCCATGTCACGCGGGGCAGCGGTTTGATCGGTCATTTTATGCTTGTGCCGTATGGGTTTTCGGATGGCGCGCAACATGACGACCACCCCTTTGCCCGTCAATGCGCAAAAACTCGGGCAAAGCCAACATCTTGCGGGCGTATGCCCTCCACAGGGACCAGATGTTGACCGCTCACAGGCACACCACTTAATCTCGCTCGATGGAGCAGATTCAGCCGGGTGACCAACGGCGATCCGCTGTCGGGGGAATAATGTCCAAGGCAGCCAGCGTAACGGACCGAGTCGACAGCGCGCTGAGCCGGCTCGAGGCGATGGTCGACGAGCGTCTGCGCGTCGAGCGGGAGCGTTCCGACGAGCTCGCCGCCCGCCTCGCGAAGGTCGAAAGCGAGCACGAAGAGCTGAAGCGGGTAGCGACCGAGGTCGAAAGCCGCCTCGAGCGCGCGATGGAATACATCCGCTCCCTGCTGGCGGCCGACCAGTCCTGACGGATCTTCTTTCCCCAGCCCCCGGCGTGCGTCGCCGGATGCGACGTGGCACACTTCACCACCCCTCAGACGCCGAACAAGGCGCAATAAAACAGGAGAAGCGGAAAATGCCGCAGGTTTCGGTTCAGATCGCCGGTCGTACCTATGAACTCGCTTGTGGCGAAGGCGAGGAAGCGCGCGTCCAGGAACTGGCCGCCTACGTCGAAGGCAAGGTGAGCGACCTCCGCCGCCAGCTCCCCGGCACGCCGGAATTCAAGCTTCTGGTGTTCGCCTCGCTGCTGCTGGCGGAGGAAAGCCGCGAGGCGCGCGGTGTCGCCAAGGCCGCGGAGAATGCGCGCGTCACGGCGACGGACAGCGCGGATACCCTGGCCACGGCGCTCGAGGAGCTGATCACCGCCCGCGTCGACAAGATGTCGAAGAAGGTGTCAGGAGCCGCGTAGGCGGATCCTGACATTCCGCGCGACGCGCGGGATTTGTGGTCGTATGGGGCCCTCTCATTGCGACGGGTGCTCCGAGTCCCTACATTGGTGGTGGGGCGGAATTCTGCGCGGTGCGTGGCCCGCTTAAAACCCCGGGGCCAATAAGAACTCCTGGGAGTTGTTCCTGGCTCTGACCTTGGTCTAGGCCACACGACGCCCACCTGCTTACGCAGGCCTTGGAGGTTCTACGAGCCACGGCCCATCGTGGAGCCGCCCCACTTGATTCTTTTGCCGGCATGACCCTGATCGAACGCAAACGGGCGCTTCGCGCCGCCATGCAGATCCGACGGCAAGGCTTGGACGAGCGCGATCGCCGTTCTGCCGCCGCCGGGGTCCTCGAAATCTACCAGCTCGAACAGCCCGCTGAGTTGCCGGCCATCGTCTCCGGCTTTTGGCCGATCAAGGACGAGATCGATATCCGGCCGCTGATGACCCACCTGAATGGCGAAGGGTGCCGTCTGGCCCTGCCGGTCGTGAAGGGCCGCGGCCAACGGCTGTCGTTCCGCGCCTGGCAACCCGGCGACCCTCTGGAATCCGGCGTTTTCGGCACGCTGCAGCCCTCGGCCGGCTGCGAGACGCTCGAGCCCGACGTCCTGCTGGTACCATTGCTGGCCTGCGATGCCGAAGGCTGGCGGTTGGGCTATGGCGGCGGCTTCTACGATCGCACGCTCGAAGACCTGCGCCGGCGACGCAAGGTGACGGCCATCGGCGTCGGCTTCGATCGCCAGCTCGTTGCGGAGGTGCCGCACGGCGCGGACGACCAGCGACTCGATTGGCTGTTGACCGACTGTCGCGCTTGCGCCTTTGTCTGACGCATGAAAATCATGTTCTGCGGCGACATCGTCGGTCGCGCCGGCCGCGACGCGGTCGTCAGGGAAGTGCCGCGGCTGCGCCGCGAACTCGGGCTCGATTTCGTCGTGGTGAACGGCGAAAATGCGGCGGCCGGTTTCGGCATCACCGCCAAGATCTGCGCCGAGCTGCACGAGGCGGGCGTCGACTGCATCACCACCGGCAACCACGCCTGGGACCAGCGCGAGATCATTCCCTACATCGCACAGGACAAGCGCCTGTTGCGGCCGATCAATTTTCCGCCCGGTACGCCGGGATGGGGCGCCAACCTGTTCCAGACCCCGCGCGGGCAGAAGATCGTGGTGATCAACGTGATGTGCCGCCTGTTCATGGACGCACTCGACGATCCGTTTCGCGCGCTCGACGCCGAACTGTCGAAGTATGCACTGGGTGGCACCGCCAACCTGATCCTGGTCGACGTCCACGGCGAGGCCACCAGCGAGAAGCAGTCGATCGGCCATTATTGCGACGGCCGCGTTTCGGCCGTTCTGGGCACGCACAGCCATGTCCCCACGGCCGATGGGTGGGTGCTGCCCGGCGGCACCGCCTACCAGACCGATGTCGGCATGTGCGGCGACTATGACAGTGTGATCGGCATGAAGAAGGAGGTCGCGATGCAGCGATTCATCCGGAAAATGCCAGGTGAACGCCTCTCGCCGGCCGAAGGTGAGGGCACTTTGTGCGCGGCGGTTGTCGAAACCGAAGACAAAACCGGGCTGGCGAAGTCGATCCGGCCGATCAGGGTCGGGGGCCGGCTGGCTCCCGCCGCCTGACTTTCCCGCATCTTGTATCCCGCAGCCGCCCCGCACACCTATTAGGGGTGCCTGAAAGAGGTCGTTGACGGCCTGGGGAAAAACCGGCATCCTTTTGATGTTAAAAGGTTTTTCGCCGGATTGGCGTACTGTCTTCAAGGTTAGAGGGGGCGTCGGAATCAAGGTTCCGACGTTATTTAGCGGGGGCTTCGGCCCCCGCCTTTTTTTGCCCCAACGGCCGGTTCGGGCGTCTCCAGCCTGCCAAAACCCACGAGAAGTGGTATAGGCGCCTCTTCCTGTTACCTAATCTGGTTGTTGGCGATGGCGGGGCATTCCCAGTTCAAGAACATCATGCACCGCAAAGGGCGTCAGGACGCCGTGCGGGCGAAGATCTTCACGAAGTTGATCCGCGAGATCACGACGGCAGCCCGGTTGGGTGCGGCAGATCCGGCGTCTAATCCGCGGCTGCGGGCGGCCGTGATCGCCGCGCGCGACGCCAACATGACCCGCGACACGATCGATCGCGCGATCAAGCGCGGCTCGGGGCCCGATGCGGACGCGAACTACGACGAGGTGCGCTACGAGGGCTACGGCCCGGCCGGCGTGGCCGTGATCGTCGAGGCCCTGACCAACAACCGCAACCGCACGGCGGGCGAGGTCAGGTCGAGCTTCTCCAAGCACGGTGGCAACCTGGGCGAATCCAACAGCGTGTCGTTCATGTTCGACCGCTTGGGGGAGTTCCGCTTTCCGCTGTCCGTCGGCAGTGCCGACGAGGTGCTGGAAAAGGCGATCGAAGCCGGCGCCGATGACGTGGTGAGCGGCGACGGCGAGGGGGCGGTTCACGAGATCTATTGCGCGCAAGACAGTTTCAACCTGGTCCGCGAGGCGCTCGAAAAGTCGCTGGGCCAGCCCAGCGTCGCCAAGCTGACCTGGCGTCCCAAGACCGGCACGCCGGTCGAGGGAGAGACCGTGCAGACGCTGCTCGATCTCATCGCGGCCCTGGAAGACAACGACGACGTCCAGAACGTCTACGCCAACTTCGAGGTGTCGGACGACGCCCTGGCGAAGTTCGCGGCCTGAGCCGGGCAGCATGAGACTGATCGGCCTCGATCCCGGCCTGCGGTTGACCGGCTGGGGCGTGATCGAGGTCGAGGGCAACCGGCTGCGCCATGTGGCGCATGGAGTCGTCAAGGTCGCGACGGCGGGCACGCTCGCCGAGCGGCTGAGGGAACTGTTCGAGGGCGTCGCCGGCGTCATCGAAGCGCAGCGGCCGATCGAGGCCGCGGTCGAGGAGACCTTCGTGAACGTCAATCCGGGTTCCACCCTGAAGCTCGGTCAGGCGCGCGGCGTCGTCATGCTGGCGCCGGCCCGCGCTGGCCTGCCGGTTTTCGAGTATTCGACGAACCTGGTGAAGAAGTCGGTTGTCGGGTCGGGCCACGCCGACAAGAACCAGATCGCCATGATGGTCGGACGGCTGCTGCCGGGCGTCGATGCCAAGCAGGACGCCGCCGATGCGCTGGCGGTCGCGATCTGCCACGCCCATCACCGCGCCACCGCGCGACGCATCGAGGCCGCGCTGTGATCGCCAAGCTCAAGGGCCTCGTCGACTCGGTCGACACCGACAGCGCCGTCATCGACGTCGGGGGCGTCGGGTATCTCGTCTCGGCCTCGGCCCGCACCTTGCGCGACCTCTCCGTCGGGGGAGCGGCAACCATGCTGGTCGAGACCATTGTCCGCGAGGATGCGATTGCACTCTACGGCTTCCTGGAGACCCGGGAGCGCGACTGGTTCCGCATCCTGACGACCGTGCAGGGCGTTGGTGCCCGCGTGGCGCTATCGATCCTGTCGACCCTGTCGCCCGACGAGATCGCCCGCGCGATCGCGGCGCAGGATCGCGCGACCCTGAGCCGTCCGCCCGGCGTCGGGCCGAAGCTCGCCGCGCGCCTCGTGACCGAGTTGAAGGACAAGGCGGCCGCATTCGGCATAGCCCCCGCGCCTGCAACGGCAGGCGGGCCGGGTGCGCCGGCGAGCACGCCCGGATCGATCAACGAGGATGCGGTCTCCGCCCTGGTCAATCTCGGTTACAAGCGCGTCGAGGCCTTCGGCGCCGTCGCCCGCGTCACCCAACGGCTCGGCGCCGAAGCCCCGCTTGATGCCGTGATCCGTGCCGGCCTGCAGGAGCTAGCGCGATGACCACCGCGCCCGAACGCCTGGTGACGGGCAAGCGCTCCGAGGAAGACGCCGCCGAACTGGCGCTGCGCCCGCAGACGCTCGACGACTTCATCGGCCAGAAGCAGGTCCGCGAGAACCTCAAGATCTTCATCGCCGCCGCCAAGGGGCGTGGCGAGGCGCTGGATCACGTCCTGCTGCATGGGCCTCCGGGCCTCGGCAAGACGACGATGGCGCAGATCGTGGCGCGCGAGATGGGCGTGGGTTTTCGCGCGACCTCTGGACCGGTGATCCAGAAGGCCGGCGACCTCGCGGCGCAGCTCACCAATCTACAGCCGCACGATGTACTGTTCATCGACGAGATCCACCGTCTCAATCCTGCAATCGAGGAGGTCCTCTATCCCGCGATGGAGGACTTCCAGCTCGACCTGATGATCGGCGAGGGGCCTGCCGCGCGCTCCGTGCGCATCGAGCTGCCGCCGTTCACCCTGGTCGGCGCCACGACGCGATCCGGCCTCATGACCCGGCCGTTGCGGGAGCGCTTCGGCATCCCGCTGCGCATGGTGTTCTACACGCCGGCCGAACTCGAGACGATCGTGCAGCGGGCCGCCCGCGTCCTCAAGATGACGATCGCACCCGATGGCAGTGCGGAGATCGCCAAAAGGTCACGCGGGACGCCGCGTGTCGCCAATCGACTGCTGCGCAGGGTCCGCGACTTCGCGGCCGTCGCCGGAGACGCCGGCGTCGATGCCCGGGTGGCCGATGCGGCGCTGACGCGGCTGGAAGTCGACGGGCGAGGGCTCGACGCCATGGATCGCCGCTACCTCGCCTGCATCGCCGAGAATTACGGCGGCGGGCCGGTGGGTGCGGAGACGCTTGCGGCGGCGCTGGCGGAACAGCGCGACGTCATCGAGGACGTGATCGAGCCCTATCTCATGCAGCTCGGCCTGTTGATGCGCACACCGCGCGGCCGCGTGCTGTCCGAGGGCGGATATCGGCATATCGGACTGTCGATGCCCAAAGGGCAGAAGCAGCAGCTCGACCTTCTGGCTGCGGGTGACCCGCCGGAGGATGCGTGAACGCGGCGCCCACCTCGGGCCGCCTCCACGACGGCAGCCACGTATTGCCGCTGCGCGTCTACTATGAGGACACCGATGCCGCGGGCATCGTCTACTACGCAAACTGGTTGCGCTTCCTCGAACGGGGGCGGACGGAACTGCTGCGGCTGCTGGGACAGCAACACACGGCGCTGCGCGAAGAGCGCGGCATCAACTGGGTGGTGCGCCGCTGTGCCATCGACTACCTCAAGCCTGCGCGGCTGGACGATACGATCGAGATCGTCACCCGCTGCGGCGAGTTGCGCGGCGCGTCGCTCGACATGATTCAGTATGCGCGCCGCCATGAAGAGATCCTGGTTCGAGCCGAACTCGTCGTCGCCTGCATGGGCGAAGGCGGTCGGCCTGTCCGATTGCCGCCGCTCGTGCGGACTGCCCTGGCCCAGGTAGCCGTGAGCGGATCGCCCCGCTCACGCCATATTCGGATACTAAATGGACGCGTTTGCGCAGGTCGCCGGAGCCCCCCTCGGCGGCGGCACGGGGACAATTGACATGTCCGTATACGGCCTGTTCATGCAGGCCGACTGGGTGGTCAAGGCCATCATGATCCTGCTCCTGCTGGCCTCGTTCTGGTCGTGGGCGATCATATTCGAGAAGGTTCTCCGACTTCGCTCCCTGAAGCGCAGCGCCCAGACCTTCGAGGACACTTTCTGGTCCGGCGTGTCGCTGGAAGACCTCTACGACCGGGTCGGCGCCAAGCCAGACGATCCGATGTCGAGCATTTTCTCGGCGGCGATGCGCGAATGGCGCAGGTCGGTCTCCAAGGGCCTCGCCTCCAGCGCCACGGCGCGCGCGGCACTCCGCCAGCGCATCGAGCAGGTGATGGGCGTTACCATCCAGCGCGAAATGGAGGCGATCGAGAAGAGGCTGGGCTTTCTGGCCACGGTCGGCGCCAATGCCACCTTCGTCGGCCTGTTCGGCACCGTCTGGGGCATCATGAACAGCTTCAGCCATATCGCGCAGTCGAAGAACACCTCGCTGGCGGTCGTGGCGCCCGGCATCTCCGAGGCGCTGTTCGCCACCGCGATCGGTCTGGTCGCAGCCATTCCCGCGGCGGCTGCCTACAACATCCTGTCGGGCCAGGTCTCGCGCTACGCCCAGCAGCTCGAGGCGTTCGCCGGTGAGTTCATCACCATCCTGTCGCGTCAGCTCGAGGAACAGGTCTGATGTCGGGCGTCATTCCGGCACCCGGCGCCAACTCGTCGGGCAGCAAGTTCAAGCGGCGGAGCTACACGCCGATCGCCGACATCAACGTGACGCCGCTGGTCGACGTCATGCTGGTGTTGCTGATCATCTTCATGGTGACGGCGCCGCTGCTCCAGGTCGGCGTGCCGGTCGACCTGCCGAAGACCAGCGCCCAGCAGGTCGGTGGCAAGGACGAACCGATGGTGGTGTCGGTGAACTCGCAGGGTGAGGTGTTCCTCGGCGAAACCAAGTACGACATCGCGGAACTCGGCGCGAAGCTGAAGGCGGTGCACGAGGAGAAGCCCGACCAGCGTGTCTTCATGCGGGGCGACAAGAGCGTCGACTACGGGAAAATGATGGAGGTCATGGGCGTCGTGATCGACAGCGGCTTCCGCCAGCTCGGCCTGCTGGGCGAACAGGCGCAAGCCTTGGGACGGGGCGGCGGTACCGTCACGCCGGCCACGCCAGGCCAGACCGCTCCCCCCGCTCCGCAACCTCAGCAGCAACCCACGGCGCCAACGCCCCGGCGCTGAAACAACGGACACGAAGAGGACGATGGCTCGCCTTCACCCCGCCAGCATCGAGATGCGCACACCGGCCGTCGTGTCGGCGATGGTGCACGTCTTCGTGCTGGGGGCGGCGGTGCTCAATCTCGACTTCTTCGGCAAGCCGCCGCCGATGGAACCCGAGCCGGTGATGGTCGAGTTCGAGGCGATCGACAAGAAGGCGGGCGCGCCGACCGTGGCCAACCTGCCGCCGCAGCCCAAGGATGCGCCGATCGCCCAGGAGACGACCAAGGCGCCGCCGGTGAAGTCGGCCGAGCCGCCGCCGTCGCCGCCCACGCCGAAGCCGCCCGAGGTCGTCGAGCCGCCCAAGCCGCCGGCGCCGCCCAAGCCGGAGGAGAAGCCCAAGACGGAGGCTGCCAAACCGGTCGAGGATCTGGTGGCGATGAAGCCCAAGGAGCCGGAGAAGCCAAAGGTCGAGAAGCCGCCGGAGCCTCCCAAGCCCACGCCCGAGGCCAAGAAGCCCGAGCCGCCGAAGCCGCCGCCGCCGAAGCCTGCGCCGCCCAAGCAGAGTGTCGATTCGATGATCGACGACATCCTGAAGAACAAGCAGTCGCAGCAGAAAATCCAGACGCCGGAGCAGAGCCCCAAGCCCGTGCAGCAGGTGACGCGCCAGGCGCCGGCCGCGCCGAACCTGGCCGCCGTCGTCACGGCGAGCGAGATCGAGGGCGTGCGCCAGAAGATCCGGCCGTGCTGGAACACGCAGGGTGGCTCGCGTGACCAGGCGATGATCATCACGCTGACCGTCGAGATGAACCAGAACGGCACGCCGGTGAAGGCCGAGCTGCGCGATACCGGGCGCTACAACAGCGATCCGGTCTTCCGCGCCGCAGCCGACGCCGCGCATCGCGCCATCATGAATCCGCGTTGCCAGCCCTGGCCGCTTTCGCCAGAAAAGTTCACGAGCTGGCGAACCATCACCTTCAATTTCGATCCACGTGACTACTAAGACCCCTCCACCCTAATAGAAGCCTTGAGATGAAGAGGTCCGACATGATGCTTCCCCGACGGACGACCCTGCTGGGCGGTGCAGCCCTCGCCACGATCGGCGTTGCAGGCACGGCACGCGCCCAACTCACAATCGACATGACCCGGCCGAGCTTCGAGCCGGTGCCGATCGCCATCGTCGACTTCAAGGGTGACGCGGTGGGCGCCCAGATGGCGGGCGTGATCCGCAACAATCTGCAGAATTGCGGCCTGTTCCGGGTCATTCCTTCCAGCGCCTACATCCAGAAGGACGTCGACGCGACCTCGCCGCCGCGATTCCAGGACTGGCGCAGCGTCGGTGCGGCCGGCCTCGTCGTCGGCCAGGTCACCTCGGTCGGCGGTAGCATCAAGGTTGACTTCCGGCTGTGGGATGTCGTCACGAGCCAGCAGGCCACCGGCCTGTCCTTCACCAGCCAGCCGAGCAACTGGCGGCGCCTCGCCCACATCATCTCTGACGCGATCTACAAGCGCGTGACCGGCGAGGAGGGCTATTTCGACACCCGCGTCGCCTACGTCTCCGAGACCGGCCCGGGCAACAACCGGACCAAGCGCATCGCCGTCATGGACCAGGACGGCGCGAACAACCGTTACCTGACCGACGGCAAGACCATCGCTCTCACGCCGCGCTTCTCGCCGACGCTGCAGGAGATCGTCTACATGGCCTATGGCGAGAATAACGGGCCGCCGCGGGTGTATCTGCAGAACGTCGACAGCGGCCGCCGCGAGCTGCTCGGCAACTTCCCGGGCATGAGCTTCGCGCCGCGCTTCTCGCCGGACGGCACCAAGGTCGTCATGAGCATCGCGGAGAACGGCCGCACCAACATCTACGAGATGGACGTGCGCGGCCGGCAGCTCCGCCGCCTGACCAACTCGCCGGCCATCGACACCTCGCCGTGCTTCTCGGCCGACGGATCACAGATCGTGTTCAACTCGGACCGCGGCGGCGCCCAGCAGCTCTACGTGATGAGTGCCGGCGGAGGCGGGGAGCGGCGCATCAGCTTCGGTGACGGACGCTACGCAACCCCGGTCTGGTCGCCGCGTGGCGACTTCATCGCCTTCACCAAGATCGGATCGGGCGGCTTCGGTATCGGCGTGATGCGCTCGGACGGCAGCGGCGAACGCATGCTGGCGAGCGGCTTCCTCGTCGAAGGTCCGACCTGGGCGCCCAACGGACGCGTGCTGATGTTCTTCCGCCAGCAGCCCAGCTCGGGCGGTCGCGTCGGTTCAGCCTCACTGCACCAGATCGACATCACTGGCCGCTTCGAGCGGCAGGTGCCGACGCCGACGGATGCGTCGGATCCGGCCTGGTCGCCCTTGATTCCGCAGTAGCGAAATATATGATCAATTTGTCGACCCGCGCGTACCCCTCGCCCGGGTCGATTCCGTCAGGGAGTGGATCGAAATATGAGCATGATCAAGGCTTTGTCGGCCCTTGCGGCGATGTTCCTCATCGCAGCCTGCAGCAATAACGAGACGCAGACGGCCTCTGCCGCAACCACAACCGTGACGCCCGGATCGGTCGGTGACTTCCGGCAGAACGTCGGCGACCGCGTCTTCTTCGACACCGATTCCTCCAACGTGCGCGAGGACGGCCGCCAGACCCTGAATCGTCAGGCCGAGTGGCTGAAGAAGTACGGCAACTATCAGATCACCATCGAAGGCCACTGCGACGAGCGTGGCACGCGCGAGTACAATCTGGCGCTGGGCGAACGCCGCGCCAACGCCGCGCGCCAGTACCTGATCGCTCAGGGCATTCCTGCGTCGCGCCTCAAGACCGTCAGCTACGGCAAGGAGCGTCCCGATCCGGTCGGCTCCGACGAAGCGGCCTGGGCGCGTAACCGCCGCGCCGTAACGGCCCTGGAGTAGACCGCCTCAAACGAGGCGAGTGCAGGAAACGCCGGTCGTCATGCGACCGGCGTTTTCATTTGGAGGCAGGACGGTCATGCCTGAAAATGGCCGCGTTTGATGTGAACAAAGCGTTGCCCATGAAGATCCTCCTGTCCCGGCTCGTCCTCCTCGTTGCCCTCGCCTTGCCCACGGCGGCCGCGGCGCAGCGCGGGGGAGACGCGGTCTACATCGAAGACCGGTTCAATCAGCTCCAGCAGTCGCTCACCAATCTGACCGGCCAGATCGAGCAGCTGCAGAATCGCAACGCGAAGCTGCAGCAGCAGATGGAGAAGATGCAGGCGGACTACGAGTACCGTATCGAGCAACTCGAGAAGGGCGGAGCGGGGCGCCCCGGTGGCGCCGCGCCGCGTCCGGCCGCGCAGGCTGCAGCACCTGCGCCGACGCCCGCGGCAGGTGCGGCCAATGCCGACCAGCTCTACGACGAGGCCATCAAAAAGCTGCAGGAAGGCGACTACGCCGCCGCAGAACGGGGCTTCAAGACCTTCATTCAGCGCAACCCTCAGAACAGGCTGGCCGGCAACGCGCAATATTGGCTGGGCGAGACCTATTACGCGCGTCGTGACTACAACAGCGCCCTCACGGCTTTTGCCGAGGGCTACAAGGTCTACAAGACGAGCCCGAAGGGGCCCGACAATCTCCTGAAGCTCGGCATCACGATGTCCGTGCTGGGCCGCAAGCCCGATGCCTGCGCGGTGTTCGCGCGCTTCAGCCAGGACTATCCGCGGGCGACCGACCTGCAGAAGCGCCGTATCGAACAGGAGCGGCAGAAGAACGGGTGCGGGTGAGCGATCCCGCCGAACCGCGTCCCGTGGACGGAGCGGCGTTCGCGCGCCTGATGGCGCCGTTGGGACCTTTCGAGGCACGTCCCGAGCTGGCTGTCGCCGTATCCGGCGGCCGCGACTCTCTCAGCCTCAGCCTGCTGGCACACGAATGGTCGACCGGGCGCGGCGGCCGGGTTCTGGCGCTGATCGTCGATCACGGCCTTCGACCGGAGGCGGCGCGGGAAGCCTCGGAGACGGCGAACCTGCTGCAAGGCCGCGGTATCGAAAGCCTCGTGTTGCGCTGGGCAGGGCCCAAGCCGCAGGCCGGCCTCCAGGAAGCGGCGCGCGTGGCCCGTTACCGGCTGCTGCGCGATGTCTGCCGCGAGCGCGGCATTCTCCACCTTCTGGTGGCCCACCATGCCGATGACCAGGCCGAGACGATTGCGATGCGCGCGGCGCGCGCCAGCGGTCCGGACGGGCTGGCCGGCATGGCGGCCCTGGTCGAGTGGCCGGAGGTTCGCCTCCTGCGGCCGCTGCTCCCCGTGCCGAGGGCACGCCTGTCGGCGACGCTCGTGTTGCGCGGTATCGCCTGGATCGACGATCCTTCCAATATCGATCCGCGCTTCGAGCGTGCTCGCCTGCGCCTCGCGGGCGCGATCGAAGCGGGGCAGCCCGATGCAGACCGTGCGCGCGCCGACCGGGAGGTGCGGGCCGCCCGGGCGGGGGCCGCGCTTCTCCAGTCGCGGGAGGACGGCAGTGTGGCGATCGACCGTGTGTCCCTCGGGCGGCTGCCGCCCGATACTCGCACCCGGCTGGTGAGCCGTGTCGTGCAGGCTCTGGGAGGCGGCCACCATCCGCCCCGGCGGGATCGGCTCGACCGGGCCTTGGTCCGGATGTCCGCAGTGCCGAACCGCGGGAAATCCGGCCGGGGAGAGGATTTCACCCTGTCGGGATGCCAGTTCGCCCTGCGTCAGGCTGTCGGCTCGCGGCAGCTTGAGTGGATTGTCCGACCTGAAAATGGCAGGAAAGGGAGGCAGCCGTTGATTCCCGCTGCATTTTTCGCTTGCGACCCCGCGGCCGCAACCCATGTTTGGTCGTAGCCCTCTTTAACGGAAGCCCTCAGTGAACCCGTTCAATCGCAACGCTGCCCTCTGGATTGTCATCGTCCTGCTGCTCGCGCTGCTCTACAGCGTCTTCCAAGGCGGGGCGACGCGGACCCCCGGCAACACCATCTCCTACTCCGAGTTCGTTCGCGCCGTTGAGCAGCGGCAGATCCAGGATGTCCGCATCCAGGGCAATACGATCAACGGCACCTTCCGCGAGCCGCGCAATGGCGTGCAGAAGTTCTCGACCTACGCGCCGAGCACGCCGCCCGATGACCAGCTGATGCCGATGCTCATCAAGAACGTCGACCGCGTCGACGCGGGACCGGCGGAAGAGGGCATGAACCTCGGCAGCATCTTCGTGAGCTGGCTGCCCGTCCTCGTGCTGGTCGGCGTCTACATCTTCTTCCTGCGCCAGATGCAGAGCGGCACCGGTCGCGCCATGGGCTTCGGCAAGTCGAAGGCGCGCCTGCTGACCGAGAAACATGGCCGTGTCACCTTCGACGACGTCGCGGGCATCGACGAGGCCAAGGGCGAACTCGAGGAGATCGTCGACTTCCTGAAGGACCCGCAGAAGTTCCAGCGTTTGGGCGGCAAGATTCCCAAGGGCTGCTTGCTGGTCGGTCCTCCGGGTACCGGCAAGACCCTGCTGGCGCGCGCCATCGCCGGCGAAGCCAACGTGCCGTTCTTCACCATTTCGGGCTCCGACTTCGTCGAGATGTTCGTGGGCGTCGGCGCCAGCCGCGTGCGCGACATGTTCGAGCAGGCCAAGAAGAACGCGCCCTGCATCGTGTTCATCGACGAAATTGATGCGGTCGGCCGCCATCGTGGCGCTGGCCTGGGCGGCGGCAACGACGAGCGCGAGCAGACGCTGAACCAGTTGCTGGTCGAGATGGACGGCTTCGAGGCCAACGAGGGCGTCATCCTGATCGCCGCGACCAACCGTCCCGACGTGCTCGATCCCGCGCTGCTGCGTCCGGGCCGCTTCGACCGCCAGGTCATGGTGCCGAA
>LNFM01003898.1_pt1 | contig 28468 bp, 23 predicted proteins | sample 596031 | NCBI WGS metagenome assembly LNFM01 (sample SAMN04254537, study PRJNA301005) | activated carbon metagenome | isolation source: dual media filters at the Ann Arbor, Michigan drinking water treatment plant | place: USA: Ann Arbor
ATTCCTTTCACCTTACCCAGGAGACCTCGCATGAAACGACTGGTGTTGGCCGCGGCCGGCCTGCTCACCGTTGGAACCGCCACTGCCCAGGAAGCGCTGTTGAGCACAGACGCACAGAAGAGCAGCTATGCGATCGGACTGACCACCGCGCAGAGCATTTCGCGCCAGGGCGTGCAGCTCGAACTCGATTCGTTCACGCTCGGCGTGCGGGATGCGCTCGATGGCACGAAGCCCCGGCTGACGCCCGAGCAGTTCCAGGCCGCGCTGGAAAACGCGACGAAAACCGTCAACAGTCGCTACAAGGAACAGGCGCAGAACTCGCTGAAGGCCGGCCGCGAATTCCTGGCCAAGAACAAGTCGCAGGAAGGCGTGACGGAGCTGTCGAGCGGATTGCAGTACAAGGAACTGCGCAAGGGTGCCGGGAAGCATCCGAAACCGTCGGACGATGTCGTCGTGCATTACACCGGCATGCTGATCGACGGCACCGAATTCGACAGCTCCAAGCGCCGCGGCGAACCGGCGACGCTGAACCTCGGCAGTGTGATCCGCGGCTGGCAGGAAGCGATTCCGCTGATGACCGTCGGTTCGCGCTGGCAGGTGTTCATTCCGCCGCAGCTCGCCTACGGCGCGAAGGGCGCGGGCCCGATCGGTCCGAACGAAACGCTGGTGTTCGAGATCGAACTGCTCGACATCGCGAAGTGACGAGCGGCCTTGGCGGCGGGTATGGCAAGCGCCGGCCGCCGCAGCGGCGGCCATTCACAGCGGCATGCAGAGGTCTTCCGTCAGGTAGCGTGCGCGGCGCGCGATGAGTTCGGCGCCGACCAGCGCCGCGCGCCAGCCCTGGACGAGCCGCGGCGCGCCTTCGCCGTGTATCAGCTGTTCGAGATCGCGCCGCGCGGCAATCAGCGTCGGCGCGACGCTCACGGCGGTCGCCTGGTCGCGCACGTACTGCTGGAATTCCGCCAGCAGCCGGGTACCCGCCGGCGTCAGCCGCGGACTGCGCCCCGGCAGCGTGGCCGGCGGCGCGAGATCGGGGTCGTTGACCAGCGCCAGCAGCGCCTCGCCGTGGCGGCGCACGGTGGCGGCGGGCAGGCCCTGGAGATCGGCCAGCGCGGCGAGCGTGCGCGGCAGACGCCGTGCGAGGGCGAGCAGGAATTCATCCTTCAGAATCCAGTTGCGTGGCCGGTCGGCGCTGCGGGCGATGCCCTCGCGCCACTCGGCCAGGGCGCAGGCGACCGCCAGTGCACGCCCTTCGAGCGACGCCAGCCCCTTGACCCGCTGCCACGCCGGCGCATTGTCGTCGCGGACCGTCAGCAGGCGTTCGCATTCCTCGTGCAGCCAGCCGAGTTTGCCCTGGGTGCTCAGCGCGTGTTCCATGGCCGCCCACACCGGCGGCAGATAGGTCACGTCGAGGGCGGCATAGCTGAGCTGCTCGGCGGTCAGCGGACGCTGCGACCAGTCGGTGCGGGTCTGGGACTTGTCGATTTTGACCCCGCAGTACTGTTCGACGACGGCCGCATAGGAAATCTGGTCGGACAGGCCGAGCAGCGCGGCGGCGAGCTGGGTATCGATCAGCGGCTGGGGGCTGCCGGCGCCGATCGGCGCGAGCACCTCGAGGTCCTGCCGCGCGGCGTGCATCAGCTTGGGCTGGCGGGTGGCAGCGAGCCGGGCGCCGAGCAGTGCGAGGTCGAGGTCGGCCAGCGGGTCGATACAGTAAACCGCCGTCGGCGTCGCTACCTGCAACAGACAGAATTTCGGATAGTAGGTGTCGACCCGCATGAACTCGGTATCGACGGCGACCAGTTCGGCCGCATCGACGGTCGCCAGCGCTTCGAGCAGCGCGTCCTGCGTACGGACTTCACGCGGGGAATCAGCAGCGGCCATGCAGCCTCCGACGGCATTTCATCCGGATCGATTTCCGGTGCGTAGGACAGGCACGGCTGGAGGTCGGCGTCACGGGATTTTCCACGGCTGGCGATGGTCGGATACGCTACACTATCGGGCCAGGACCACCAACGGCGTCCAGGCCCGGTCAATATCCCCGAATCAAATCCTGAGTGCGATTCACCGTATGAAAAACGTGCTTGCCGGCGCTCTGTTCGCCGGGCTGCTGGCGCTGACCGGCACTGCCGCCGCCCTGGCCCCCACCGTCGCGCTCGACGATCTCGATCCGCAGCCCGAACATCGCCGGGCGACGCGCCTGATCACCCATTTCATCGCGAACTACCACTACAAGAAGGCGACCCTCGACGACACGCTGTCGCAGGTCATCTTCGACAATTACCTGAAGGCGCTCGATTCGACGAAGAGCTACCTGCTGCAGGCCGACATCGACGAGTTCGGGGCCTTCTCGACCGAACTCGACGACGACCTGCGCAATTCCGACCTGCAGACCGTGTTCGACCTGTTCGTGCGTTTTCGCGAACGCGTCGAAGCCCGTATGCCGAAGGCCATTGCGCTGCTCGACAAGCCGTTCGATTTCACCGTCGACGAGTCCTTCGACTTCGATCGCGAGGACGCCAGCTGGGCCGCCAGCGAGCAGGAACTCGACGAACTGTGGCGCAAGCGGGTGAAGAACGACGTGCTGTCGCTGCGCCTGTCCGGTCGCAAGGAATCCGCCATCAAGGACACGCTGCGCAAGCGTTACGAAGGCATCCTGCGCCAGACCGCGCAGTACAACAGCGAAGACGTGTTCCAGACCTTCATCAACGCCTACACCACGGCCATCGATCCGCATACCGCGTATTTTTCGCCGCGCACGTCCGAAAACTTCAAAATCCGCATGAGCCTGTCGCTCGAGGGCATCGGCGCGGTCCTGCAAAGCGACAACGAGTACACCGTGGTGCGCGAGATCGTGAAGGGCGGCCCGGCGGATCTCAGCAAGAAGCTGCACGAAGGCGATCGCATCGTCGGTATCGCCCAGGGCGAGGACGGCGAAACGGTCGACGTCGTCGGCTGGCGGCTCGATGAAGTGGTCGACCTGATCCGCGGCCCGAAGGACTCGATCGTCAAGCTGCAGGTGCTCGCCAAGGGCGCCGGCCCGGACGGTCCGCCGCGCGCGCTGAAGCTGACCCGCAACACCATCCAGCTCGATGAACAGGCCGCGCAGAAGAAGGTGCTCGACATCGGCGTCGGGGCGGCGAAGCAGAAGATCGGCGTCATCGTCGTACCGACCTTCTACATGGACTTCGAAGGCCGGATGAAGGGCGACGAGAACTACCGCAGCACCACGCGCGACGTGCGCCGCCTGATCGGCGAACTGCAGAAGGAAAAGGTCAAGGGCCTGATCATCGACCTGCGCAGCAACGGTGGCGGTTCGCTGTCGGAGGCCACCGAGCTGACGGGCCTGTTCATCGACAACGGGCCGGTCGTGCAGGTGCGCAACTCGCAGGGCCGCGTGCAGCTCGAGCGTGATACCGAAGACGGCGTGGCGTACACCGGCCCGCTCGCGGTGCTGGTCGACCGCAACAGCGCGTCGGCCTCGGAGATCTTCGCCGCCGCCATCCAGGACTACCGCCGTGGCCTCGTGCTCGGTGAAGCGACCTTCGGCAAGGGCACCGTGCAGAACCTCGTCGACCTGAACCGCTTCGACGAAGAAGCCAATGGCAAGCTCGGCCAGTTGAAGGCCACGATCGCGCAGTTCTTCCGCGTCGAGGGTGACAGCACGCAGCATCGCGGCGTGGTCCCCGACGTGACCTTTCCGTCGGGTCTGAGCACCAAGGACCAGGGCGAGCGCGCGCTGAAGAATGCCCTGCCCTTCGCCCATATCGCCGCCGTGCGTTTCGCGCCGAGCATGAGTTCGATCGGTCATGTAGCGGATCTGCGCGAACGCCACGCGCAGCGCATCGCGAACGACAAGGCCTACAAGGCCCTGCTTGCCCAGGAACACGCGATGCAGGAAGCGGCCGATCGCACCTCCGTCTCGCTGCTGGAATCCAAACGCCGCGCCGAGCACGAAAAGGCCCGCCTCGACCAGCGCGCCCGTGAGAACGAAATCCGCATTGCCCACGGCCTCGAACCGCTGCCGGCCAAACCGGAAACGGAGTCCGAGGAAGACGAGGACGGGCTGGCCGATGCCGACGACGAGCTCGGCGGCAAGAAGGATCCGGATGATTTCGACGTGGTGCTCGAGGAAGCGTCCAAAGTGCTCGGCGATTACATCGAGCTCGCCCAGACGGCCCCGAATCGCCTCGCCGACAGCCGCAAGGACGCGGCCGTCGGTCAGCTGGACACGCCGGCCGCCGTGGCCGCCGAGCCCGCCGCCCCGCAAATGCAGTAGATTTGCTGCCTCAGGGCAGCAGGATCAGCGCCACGCCCCCGAGCATCAGCGCCGCCGCCGCGAGGTTGCGGCCCAGCTCCAGCTCGCGAAACCACCACGCCCCATACAGCAGGCCCGCCAGCATGCTCGTGCGCTTGACGGCAATCATGTAGGCAGCGGCGACCTGTTCGATCGCCACGAAATGCGTCGCGACCATGAGCGCCATGGCGGCGGCGACGCCGCCGACGGCGACCGGCCGGCGCCGCGCAATCGTCCACGGTGAACGCCCGCTCAGCCCCATCGCGAGCGCCGTGCCGAGCGCGAGCAGCACGGCATAGAGCGGGCCGAACGCGACACCCGGCATGTAGTGCACGGCGCCTTTGCCGAGCACGCCTGTCACCCCGAAGATCAGCGCCACCAGCAGCATCAGCCGCGGGCCGCGCTCACTGACCATGGCGCGCAGCGGACTGAGCCAGCCGCCGCGCGACAGGCTCGCACCGTTCAGCAGGTAGGCGCCCGCGGTGATCAGCAGCACACCGGCCGCGCCGAAGGCACTCACCTGTTCACCCAGCAGCACGAAGGCCAGCAGCATCGAGAACACGGGACTGAACGACAGGTACGGCAGCGTGTGGCTCAGCGGCGCCGTGGTGATGGCACGAACGTAGAGGGCCATCGCGAGCATGTCGAGTGGCACCAGCGCGAGCACCCAGCCCCAGAATGCCGGATCAAGTGGTGGCCTCCAGGTCGACCACGCCCACGGCGCGAGCAGCACACCGCTCCAGACGAAACGCGCCGCGGCCGCGTCCCACGGATCCTCGCCCGAGAAGTAGCGCTTGGTCAGGGCGTCGACAGTCGCGATCGCGAAGGCGGACAGCAGGGCAAGTGGCAGCCAATTCATGATGTGTCGACGGCTCGGCGGCGGGGGCCGCTCCCGCTCGTATATTTTCCGGCCGCGCTCTAGCATACCTGCAGACAGCAGGCGATCGGGTCCATGGCCACAGGCTTCATCTACGACGCGCAGTTCCTCGAGCACGATACGGGTGCCGGTCATCCGGAGCGGCCGGCGCGGCTGACCGCCGCGATGGCGCAGCTGCAGAAGTCGCCGTGGTTCGGCGATCTGCGCCGCCTCGACATCGCGCCGGCCGACCTGTCGTGGGTCGAAACCATTCACCGCCTCGACTACATCAGGCGGGCGGCGGCTGCCTGCCACGAGCAGGCCCCGTTCCTCGACACGCCCGACGTCGCGATCTCGGCCCGCTCCTTCGACGTGGCGACGCTTGCCGTCGGTGCCGCACTCACGCTCGCCGACGACGTGATCGCGGGCCACAGCGCGAACGGGTTCGCGCTGGTGCGCCCGCCCGGTCATCACGCCGAACGTGAAGCGGCACTGGGCTTCTGCCTGTTCAACAACATCGCGATCCTCGCCCGCTACCTGCAGCGCCAGCACGGACTCGACAAGATCGCAATCCTCGACTGGGACGTGCACCATGGCAACGGCACGCAGCACAGCTTTGAGGAGGACCCGTCGGTCCTGTACGTGAGCCTGCATCAGTATCCGTACTATCCGGGCACCGGCGCCGCCGACGAGATCGGTATCGGGCGCGGCCGCGGCGCCACGCTGAACTGCCCGATGCCGGCCGGGGCGACCGACAGTGCCTACGAAATCGCCTTCGTCGACCAGGTGCTGCCGCGCCTCGCGCTGTTCAAGCCCGAGGCGATTCTGATCTCGGCGGGCTTCGATGCGCATCGCGACGATCCGCTCGCCGATGTGCAACTGTCCACCGACTGCTATGCGTGGATGACGGCGCGCGTGATGGAGGTCGCCGAGCAGGTTGCGGGCGGCCGCGTGATCTCGCTGCTCGAAGGCGGCTATCACCTCTCGCGCACAGCCGACTGCATCGAACGCCATGTGGCCGTGCTGAACGGCAGCCTGCGCGCCTGATCGACCCGCCCCCGCCGACGTGACGTATCCTCTGCAGGCGGTCGCCGGCATCGTCGTGTTCTGTGCCCTTGCGTGGGCACTCGGCAGCACGCGCCGGGCAGTGCGCTGGCGTCCGGTGCTGGCCGGCATCGCCCTGCAGTTCGCGCTCGCCGCCGTACTGCTGCATGCGCCGGGCACGCGGGCCGTCTTCGATGGACTGAACCGCGCGGTCGGCGCGCTGCAGGCGGCGACGCTCGCCGGCACGGGCTTCGTGTTCGGCTACGTCGGCGGCGCGTCGCCGCCGTTCGAGGTCACCGCGCCGAATCACCTGTTCGTACTCGCGTTCCAGGCGTTGCCGCTGGTGCTGGTGATCAGTGCGTTGACGTCGCTGCTGGTCTACTGGCGGGTGCTGCCGTTCGCGATCGGGCTGCTCGGCCGCTTGCTCGAGCGCAGCCTCGGCATCGGCGGTGCCGTGGGGTTCGGCGCGGCGGCGAATGTCTTTCTCGGCATGGTCGAGGCACCGCTGTTCATCAAGCCCTACCTGGACCGTCTGACCACCAGCGAACTGTTCGTGCTGATGACCGCGGGGATGGCGACGATCGCCGGCACCGTGCTGATGCTGTATGCCGCGGTCCTCGGGCCGGTGGTGCCGGACGCGGTCGGCCACCTGCTGATCGCGTCGCTGATCAGCGTTCCGGGCGCGGTGGTGATGGGCCTGCTGATGGTGCCGGAAACCGGCACGCCGACGCGTGGTGCGTGGTCGGTGCCGCGTGGCGCGGGCAGCGCCATGGAGGCGCTTGCGAACGGCACGCAGAGCGGTCTGCAACTGCTGCTGCAGATCGTGGCCCTGCTGCTCGTGCTCGCGGCACTCGTGCATCTCGCGAACCTGAGCTTGGGCCTGCTGCCGGCCGTTGACGGCGCACCGCTCACGCTGCAGCGCATGCTCGGCTGGTTGATGGCGCCGTTCGCGTGGCTGATGGGCATCCCGTGGCACGAAGCGCCGCTGGCCGGTCAGCTGCTGGGGACCAAAACAGTCCTGAACGAACTGCTCGCCTATCTCGATCTGGCCGCGCTGCCGGCCGGCGCGCTGAGCGACCGCAGCCGAATCATCCTCACGTACGGCCTGTGCGGCTTCGCCAATATCGGCAGCCTGGGCATCCTCATCGCCGGTCTCGGCGAGATGGCGCCGGCCCGCCGCGGCGAAGTGCTAAGGCTGGGTCCCCGCGCGGTCGTCGCGGGCACGCTGGCGACGCTGTGCACGGGCGCGATCGTGAGCCTGCTGCTGTGAGGGCCTGACGCGCGCCGGCCGCGCCCGCTTGCGCCCGCCCGGCGCGTCGATTACGTCCGGGCGGCACATGCGACGCACACCGCGGTCATCGGCAAGGCGGCCTGTCGTGCGGCCCCGATCGGTTCGCCGCACTGCGCGCACTGCGCATAGGTGCCCGCTTCGAGGCGGGCCAGCGCCGCGTCGATCGCGGCCAGTTCACCATCGAGGCGCACGCCCAGCTGCTCGACGACTTCATCGTTCTCGCGCTGCACGGCCTGCTCCGCGAAATCGCGTTCGACCGCTTCCTCGCGATGCCCGACGTGCGTGCGAACACGCGCCAGCCTCTCCGTCAGTTCTTCACGCAGGGCCATGAGCCGCTGCGCTGCCGATACTTCAGTCATCACACCTCCTACGCGTGCAGGTTCTCGTTGTCATCCCGCCACTGCGCGGCGATCAGGCGGAACAGATCCGATTCCGTGATCACGCCGACGAGTTCGTCGCGCGCGTTCAGGACCGGCAGTCCGCCGACCTTGTGCGCGAGCATCAGCTCGGCGGCATGGCCCAGCGTGTCGGCTTCGTAGACCGTCACGGGCGCGCGCCGCATGGCGACGCCGACGGTGATGTTCGCCAGGCTGTCGACGACGCCGGCGAAATCGATCGCATGCCCGATTTCCGTCGGCTTGGCCTCCAGGATATCGCTGCGCGTCACGATGCCGGTCACGTGCCCCCGTTCGACGACCGGCAGGCGACGGATGCCGCGCAGGCACATCGTCGAGTACGCCTCGGCGAGCGTGGCATAGGGGCCGATGCTGACGGCGGGGCTCGACATGCAGTGGCCGACCAGCCGGTGCGGAATGCGCGCTTCGTTCACGGATTTTTTCCTGTCATGAAAACACCCTAACAGAGGCCGCCCACATCTCGCTTGACCTGGATCACCGGCCTGCCGCTGCAGCCCCGGATCCCGCCGCCGGTGGTAGACTGCGAGGCTGGTCGGGGCCGGCATTCCACACGCGATCGAAGCCGGCTCGCCCCCCTTGCTGTCAAGTCGGAGGCACGCTGATTTGCTGAAACGCATCCTGTTGCTGGGCGTGCTCGCGCTCGCGATCTTCGGCGGACTCGCCGGCGCCAAATATCTGCAGATCCAGCGGATGATCACCAAGTTCTCGGCGCCGCAGCCGCCGACACCGGTCGCCATTGCCGTGGTCGAACAGGCCACCTGGCCACGCTCGCTGACCGCCGTCGGCAGTGTCAGCGCGGTGCAGGACGTGATGGTCACCACCGAGGTACCGGGCCAGATCAAGGCGATACGCTTCGAGTCCGGCGACCGGGTCGCGGCGGGCGACGTGCTGGTGATCCTCGACGACAGCATCGACGCCGCCGAACTCGCCGGCCTGCGCGCCGCCAAGCGCCTCGCCGATCTCCAGTACGCGCGCGCCGACAAGCTCAGGCGCGAACGCACCATGTCCGAAGCGCAGTACGACGAAGCGGCCGCGCGGCGCAGCGAAGCCGATGCGCTCGTCGCCGCGAAGGCCGCCCACGTCGAGAAGAAGACGATACGCGCGCCGATCGACGGCACGCTGGGCCTGCGTCGCGTCGACCTCGGCGACTATCTCGCGCCGGGCGCCGAGATCGTGAGCCTGCAGTCGCTGGACACCGTGTTCGTCGACTACCGCCTGCCCGAGCGCGAACTCGCGCGCGTGAAAGTCGGCCAGGACATCGGCATCCGCGTGCAGGCGTATCCGGATCGCGAGTTCACCGGCCGCATTGCGTCCATCGATCCCGCCATCGACGTCGCGACGCGCATGGTGCGCATCCGCGCCCGGCTGCCCAATGAACAGGGGCTGTTGCGCCCCGGCATGTTCGCCGAGGTCAACACCCGCGAAGACACCGTCAACGAGGTGCTGGTCGTGCCGAACACCGCGATCACCTACAGCCCTTATGGCAATTCTGTCTACCTGGTCATCGACGGCGACGGCCAGCTCAAGGTCAGCCGGCGTCCGGTCAGCACCGGTGAGGTGCGCGACGGCCTGGTCGCCATCGTCGACGGACTCGCCGCCGGCGATCGCGTGGTCGCAGTCGGCCAGAACAAGCTGCGCAACGATCTCACGGTCGTGATTGCGCCGCAGCCCGCCGCGACGACCCCGTGAGCACCGGCTTCACCGACCTCTTCATCCGCCGGCCGGTGCTGGCGAGTGTCGTCAGTCTGATGATCCTGCTGCTCGGCCTGCGCGCCGTGATGTCCCTCGAAGTCCGGCAGTTCCCGAAGACCGAGAACACCATCGTCACCGTGCGCACCCCCTACCCCGGCGCGAACAGCGAACTGGTGAAGGGCTTCATCACCACGCCGCTGCAACAGGCCATCGCCGAGGCCGACGGCATCGACTACATCACGTCCAGCAGCAAGCAGGGCATGTCGACCATCGAGGTCTACATGAAGCTGAACTACGACGCGCACGCGGCGGTGGCCGAAATCCAGGCGAAAGTCGCGAGCCAGCGCAACGTGCTGCCGGAGCAGGCGGACGACCCGATCATCGAGTCCGTGACGGGCGACCCGACGGCGCTGATGTACATCGCTTTTTACAGCACCAGCATGTCGCGCCAGCAGATTGCGGACTACCTGCTGCGCGTCGTGCGGCCGCAACTGCAGGCGATCCCGGGCGTGGCGAAGGCACAGATCTTCGGCAACCAGGCCTTCGCGATGCGCATCTGGCTCGATCCGATCCGCATGACGGCGTTGAACGTCACCGCGTCGGACGTGCGCAAGGTGCTCGAATCGAACAACTACCTCGTCGGTCCGGGCGCGACGAAGGGTCAGTACGTCGGCATCGACCTGACGACGACCACCGACATCTCGAAGGTCGAGGACTTCAACAATCTGGTCGTGCGCAGCGAGAACGGTGCGATCGTGCGCCTCGCCGACGTCGCGCGCGCCGAACTCGGCCCCGAGGACTACGACTCGACCAGCCTGTACAACGGCAAGACGGCCACCTACATCGGCGTCGACCCGACGCCCGGCGCGAACCCGCTGACAGTGGCGGCTCGCGTGCGCGAGATCATGCCGGACCTGAAGTCGCAGATGCCCTCCGACCTCGAGGTCTTCATTCCGTACGACGCGAGCGTCTTCATCGAGGAATCGATCAAGGAAGTCTTCACCACGCTCGCCGAGGCCGTGCTGATCGTGCTGCTCGTGATCTACCTGTCGCTCGGTTCGCTGCGCGCGGCGCTGATCCCGGCCGTCGCCGTGCCACTGTCGCTGGTCGGCGCGGCGTTCCTGATGCTGCTGCTCGGTTACTCGGTGAACCTGCTGACCTTGCTCGCGATGGTGCTCGCGATTGGCCTCGTCGTCGACGACGCGATCGTCGTCGTCGAGAACGTGCACCGTCACATTGCCGAGGGCAGGACGCCGTTCGATGCCGCGCTGATCGGGGCGCGCGAGCTGTGGCTGCCGATCGTCGCGATGACGACGACGCTGGTCGCGGTCTACGCGCCGGTCGGCTTCATGGGCGGACTGGTCGGCACGCTGTTCACCGAGTTCGCCTTCTCGCTGGCGGCCGCGGTTCTGGTGTCCGGTGTCGTCGCGCTGACGCTGTCGCCGATGCTGTCCTCGCGCATCCTGAGCGCCAAGCCGCCGGGCCGCTTCGAGCGCGGGGTCGAACATTTCTTCGGCTGGCTCACCCGGGGCTACCACCGCCTGCTGACCAACAACCTGCCGTTCTGGCCGGCCTTCGTCGGCTTCGCGTTCGTCGTCATGCTCAGCATGTTCCCGATGTATCTGACGAGCCAGCAGGAACTCGCCCCGAACGAGGACCAGGGCATTCTGTTCGTCGCCGCGCGCGGCCCCGAGACCGCCACGATCGACTACACGCAGCGTTACACGCAGGACGTGATCGACGTCTACGAGACGATTCCGGAGTATTACGAAAGCTTCTTCATCCTGGGCTTCGGCGGGTCGCCGAACAGTGCGTTCAGCGGCTTCAAGATCGTGCCGATCGAACAACGCCAGCGCACGCAGCAGCAGGTGCAGGAGGAGTTGCAACCGAAGCTCAACGGGCTCGTCGGTCAGCAGGTGGCGGTGTTTCCACGGCCGAGCCTGCCCGGTGCCGGCCGCGGACTGCCGCTGCAGTTCGTCGTGCGCTCACCGGGCGATTACGCCGAACTCGATCAGGCCGTCGACGAACTGCTGGCCGCCGCGATGAAGAGCGGCAAGTTCATCTTCCTGCAGAAATCGGTCGAGTTCACGCGCCCGAAGACCGAGATCGTGATCGACCGCGATCGCGCCGGCATCCTCGGCATCTCGATGGAGGACATCGGACGCGAGCTCTCGACCCTGCTCGGCGGCAACAACGTCAACTGGTTCAACCTCGAAGGCCGCAGCTACAAGGTCATCCCGCAGGTCGAGGATCGGTTCCGCGTCAGCCGCGAGCTGCTGGACCTTTACTACCTGCGGGCCGACGGCGGTGATCTCGTGCCGCTGTCCTCGCTGGTCAGTTTCTCGGAGTCGATCGAGCCGAGTGAACGCACGCAGTTCCAGCAGTTGAACTCGCTGACCCTGCAGGGCATGGCGAGCCCCGGCGCCTCGCTCGGCGACGCGCTCGGCTATCTCGACGAGGAAGCGCGCCGCGTGCTGCCACAGGGCTACACCTGGGATTATGCCGGGGTGTCGCGCCAGTACATTCAGGAAGGCAATGCGCTGGTCATCACGCTGTTCCTCGCTGCGATTGTCATTTACCTCGTGCTGGCCGCGCAGTTCGAGAGCTGGCGCGATCCGCTGATCATCATGATGTCGGTGCCGATGTCGATTGCCGGCGCGCTGGCCTTCATCAATCTCGGCTTTGCGACCATCAACATCTACACGCAGATCGGGCTCATCACGCTGATTGGCCTCGTCGCCAAGAACGGCATCCTGATCGTCGAGTTCGCCAATCAGCTCCAGCGCGAGCAGGGGCTCGACAAGTTCGCCGCCGCCGCCATGGGCGCCTCTGTGCGCCTGCGGCCGATCCTGATGACGACGGTGTCGATGGTCGTCGCGATGGTGCCGCTGCTGCTCGCAAGCGGGCCGGGCGCGACGAGCCGCTTCCACATCGGCCTCACCATCGCCGCCGGCCTCGGCATCGGCACGCTGTTCACGCTGTTCGTGGTGCCGGCCTTCTACGTCTGGCTCGCCGGCGACCATCGCCCGGCGCGCGTGAAGGACGACGACGACAACGCAACGACCCTGGTCGCGCAGTGAGGACTGCGCGGCCGTCCCGACGCAAGACACGGAGACTTCGATGAGCACGAATCTGTTCGACCTCACGGGCAAGGTGGCACTGGTCACCGGCGGCAGCCGCGGTCTTGGCCGCGAAATGGCCCTGGCCTTCGCCGCGCAGGGCGCGGACGTGGTGATTGCCTCGCGCAAGATGGATGCCTGCGAGAAGACCGCGCGCGAAATCGAGGCCCTCGGCCGGCGCGCCCTGCCCTATGCCTGTCATGTCGGCAAGTGGAGCGAACTCGACGGTCTCGTCGACGCAGCCTACGCGACCTTCGGCAAGGTCGACATCCTCGTCAACAACGCGGGCCTGTCGCCGTTGTACCCGTCGCTCGACGCGATCACCGAAGACCTGTTCGACAAGGTGGTGGCGATCAATCTGAAAGGCCCGTTTCGCCTCGCGGCCCTCGTCGGCACGCGCATGATGGCCGGTGACGGCGGCTCGATCATCAATGTCTCGAGCACCGCGGCCGTGACGCCGAGTCCGATGTCGGAGCCCTATGGCGCCGCGAAAGCCGGCCTCAACGCGCTGACGCGCTCGCTGGCGAACGCGTTCGGCCCGAAGGTGCGCGTGAACTGCGTGATGCCGGGGCCCTTCCTGACCGACATCTCGAAGGCGTGGGACCTCGACGCGTTCAACCGCGCCGCGAAAGACGGCATCCCGCTCGGTCGCGGCGGCCAGCCACACGAAATCGTCGGCGCCGCGCTGTACTTCGCGAGCAGCGCGTCGAGCTTCACGACCGGCTCGCTGCTCGCCGTCGACGGCGGCGTGCAGGGCAATCCGCGGGCCTTGGGGTAGCACGCAGGGTGCACGCAAGCTAACGCTGAATAGTTCAGCCACGGAGAACACAGAGCACACGGAGGCATACAGGGATTGGGTCGGCAGCACGCGGGCGGCGGCTTCAGTGGAAGCGCGGGCATCGCGAAGCCGCGCGGCCAACCATTCTCTTCTCCGTGTCCTGTGTGTTCTCCGTGGCCGAATAGAAGAGCGCAAATGTCGATCAGCGGCCATGCGCTGGGTCGAAAACTGAGGTTCTTCCGTAGGTTGGGCTGACGCAGGAAGCCAACGTGCGGCGTATCGGGAACTTCTCAATGACTGCGGCCGATATGTCCGAATCCGCAGCGTGCTCAAAAAGCGAATCGACAGCGCCGTGCGCACCCAGATGTTGGGCTTCCTGCGTCGGCCCAACCTGCGACTGGAGCGCATTTGCGCTCTTCTATTTGGATTGTTCAGCCTGTAGGCCAGCACAGGATCCCGGAGATTGGGTCGGCAGCTCCCGGGCGGTGGCTTCAGTGGAAGCGCGGGCATCGCGGAGCCGCGCGGCCAACCATTCTCTTCTCCGTGTTCTCCGTGGCTGGATTATTCAGCCTGCAGGCCGGCACAGGCTCCCGGATTCGCTGCGCTCATCCGGGCCATGCGCAATCACTGGCGATCACAGATGGTCGAGGCCGTTCAGTACCCGTTCGCGCTCGACGCGGATGGCCGCCCTCGCCTCGTCGCCAAGCCGCGCCACGCTCTTCGCCATCAGCGCGGTGCGCGGATTCGCTGCGAGGCGCGCTTCTTCGCGATCGAGAAAGCCCCAGTACAGCGTGCTGACCGGGCACGCGCGCGGCCCGGTGCGCTGCTCCGGGCGGTAGCGACAGCCCGTGCAGTAGTTGCTCATGCGCTTGATGTACTGCCCGCTCGCGACGTAAGGCTTGCTGGTGAAGCGGCCGCCGTCCGCATACAGCGCCATGCCGGCGGTGTTCGGCAGTTCCACCCAGTCGACCGCATCGACGAACATCGCGAGATACCAGTCCTCGACCGCCTGCGGTGAAAGCCCGGCGAGCAGCGCGAACTGCCCGGTGACCATCAGGCGCTGGATGTGGTGTGCGTAGCCGTGCTCCAGGACCTGACCGATCACCGCCCGCATGCAGTTCATCTGCGTGTCACCGGTCCAGTACCACGCGGGCAGCGGCCGTGTATGGCCATAGTGATTCGCGGACCGGAGATCGGGCATCCAGCGCCAGTACACGCCGCGAATGAATTCGCGCCAGCCCAGGATCTGGCGCACGAAGCCTTCGACGCTCGCGAGTTCGGCGCGCCCGTCGCGCCACGCCGTCTCGGCCGCGGCGAGTACGGCACGGGGATCGAGCAGGTGCAGGTTGAGACTGGTCGACAGCAGCGAATGCCACAGCCACGGTTCGCCGGTCCACATCGCGTCCTGGTGCGGTCCGAAACCGGACAGGCGCCGGTCGATGAAGTCGTCCAGCGTCGTCGCGGCCTGCGCGGCGGTGACCGGCCAGTGAAACGCCTGCAGGCTGCCGGGGTGACCTGCATAGTCGCGGGCGACCAGGGCGAGCACTTCGCGCGTCACGGCATCCGGCGCGAAACGCGGGGCCGGTGGCACCTCGCGCGGGCCGCCGGCCGCGAAGCCGCGCCGGTTGTCGGCATCGAAATTCCAGCGTCCGCCGGCGGGCTCATCGCCGTCCATCAGCACCCGATGGCGGCGGCGCTGTTCGCGATAGAAGTGCTCCATGCGCAGGCTGCGACGGCCTTCGGCCCACGCGTCGAACGTCGCCAGCGGCGTCAGGAAATGCGTGTCCACGCACCAGGTCAACGGCACGCCGGTGTCGCGCGCGACGGCCTCGAGGGCCTGTTTGAGCCGCCACTCGCCCGCCTCGCAGATGACGAGCCGGCGCGGCTGCAGCTGCCCGATGACGTCACGCAGACGGGCGTCCAGTGACGGCGGACCTGGCGCATCGATAGCGACATAGTGAACGGGGAGACCGGCGGCGCGGCAATCATCGCGGAAGTGCCGCATCGCGGACAGGAACAGCGCGAGGCGCGCCTGGTGATTCCACACCACCGTCGCCTCCCCCGGCGCCTCGATCATCAGCAGCACATCGCGCGCCGGATCGTGACCGGTGAGCGCCGGGTTGTCGCGCCAGAGCTGATCGCCGAGCACCAGGCGCAGATGATCAGGTCGCGTCATGGCCGCAACCGGCGGTACGTCGTCTGAAGAGCGCCTGACAGGTGTGGTGCATGGACTCGTCTACGCACCGGCGCCGGGACCGGATCCGCGCGCTGACGGGGCGGCCGCCGTCAGTCGGCGGCCGTCCCGCGGCATCAGGCCGTGACGTCGCGTATCACGTAGTTCAGCGCGGTGAAGTACGTCGTCGCGGCGGCGAAGGCCTGTTCATCCGCGGCGAGCGCCGCATGCGCGGCGCCGGCGACGAAGTCCTCGCAGTCGTTGACGTTCGCGAACGAATACACGCCCACGCCGTCGATCAGATCGCCGACCGGGTCGTACAGCCGGTCGTCGGCCATGCTGACGTTGACGAGCTGCGCATAACGCCGCACCAGCGCGCGGGCCTCCGGCAGCTCGCGCACGAGGCCTGCGTGCTGGGCCATCCAGCGGCCGCGAAACTCCTCGCGCGAGAGCTCGGCGTTGCGGACATGCAGCTTCAGCAGAATGATCGGATCGCGCCGGCGCTCGCCACGCTGGACGACGAGGTGCTCCTCGGCCAGGTGAAACCCGAAGCCACGCAGGAACACGGCCTCGTCGGGCACGATTTTCTCGAGATACTTGCGGCTGCCGAAGAAGGTCTCGAGTTCAGTCCGGTTACGGTACCCGAGCTGCGCGAGACCATCCCACGCGGGCCGCGCATGGGTCGCGCACCGCGCGGCCGGATCGCGCACCAGCAGGCCGTCGCTGTCGGCCCCCGCGCTGTACGGTGGTGGCAGCTCGCGACAGGGACCGGCCGGCAGGCGATGCTGCTGGACGTAGTACTGCAGCAGCGCCGTCGCGGTGTCGTCGGGCCCGTCCTGGTGCAGGATTTTCGGCCCGTGCGTCTTGCGCCAGTACTCGTCGTAAGCCTCCCATTCGAGCTGTGGCTGCGCGCTCAGGCTGAGGCTGCGATCGGTGGTGTCCGGATCCTCGATCCCTGCGCCGGCGCGGTTGACGTTGAAACGCGGCCGCGCGCGACGCGTACCGGCCGGTGGCGAGCTGTCGGCCCGCAGCGTCAGTGCATTGAGCACGATCAGGGGTTCGCTGGCCATCGTCGGTCCCTCTGTGGTCTGCGCGCGTTATTCGCGATGGCGTGCGGCGAAGAAGCGCGCCGCGTACTCGGCCGGCTCTGCACTGCCGTAGGCGGCGACGAACGCATCGACGCCGGCCTCGATCGCGGCCGTGACGCCGGTGTCCTCCCAGCGCCGGATCAGGCGCTTCTGCGCGCGGATCGCGTCCGGTGCGCCGGCCAGGATGTCGTCGACTGCCGAGAGCACCACGCCGTCGAGCGCATCGCCCGTCACGCAGTGCTCGACGAGTCCGATGCGCAGCGCTTCAGCGGCATCGATCAGGTGTCCCCGCAGCAGCAGCTCGCGCGTGCGGCCCCAGCCGATGAGTCCAGGCAGCAGGGCCGCCTCGATCACCGACGGCACGCCGACCCGCACTTCGGGCATGCCGAAGCGCCCCGTGTCGGCGGTGATGCGAAAATCACAGGCGGCGGCGATCTCGAGGCCCCCGCCGATGCAGTAGCCCTCGATGCGCGCGATGACGGGCACCGGCAGGTCGCGCAGCGCCGCGCACACCTCGTGGATGCTGCGAATGAAGCGCTCGGCGGTCGCGCGTGTGAGGCTGCCGAGTTCTTTCAGATCGGCACCCCCGATGAACGCCCGGGCGTCGACGCCGGTCAGCACGGCACAGCGCAGCTCAGGTTCGTCGGCGAGCGTGCGCAGCGTGGCGGCGACCTGTTCGAGGCACGCGCTGCCGACGACGTTCAGCCCCGTGCGGCCGCGCAGCGTCAGCCGAGCCACGACGCCACTGTCACGCGTCTCGCGCGTGACGCTCAGGCCGGCCGCCACCTCAGCAGCCATCGCGCAGTGCGGCGGTTGGTGGTTGCTGCCGGGCATCGACGTAGACGCTGCGATCGGGCCGATCGGTCGCGCGCAGACAGACCAGGGCTTCGGCATCGCTGGTCCAGCGCATGCCGATGTTGCGGGCCGTGAACGGCACGCCGTCATACGCGAGTTCGGTGCGGGCGACTTCGATGCGCGGTGCCGTGGCCCCGCTCTGCACGTACACGACGACCTGGTGCGGCCCCTGCGGAAACCACGGTTCGACGACGGTCGTGATCAGCACGCTGCCGCCGCCGGGCGCCGCGAGGCTCGCGAAGTCGGTGGCGCGGTCCTGTTCGCTGCACGCTGTCAGCACGCCGCACAGTGCGAGCCAGCACGCGGCCCGCTCAGGCGCGGCGAACGAAAATGCCCTGGACTGCAAGTGTTCTGCCCTCTTCGTTGTTGCGCAGACCGTTGCGCATCTTGTCGCCGACCTGCTCCGGCACGAGGGTGCCGATGTCGAGCTTCGGACCTTCCTTGCCGGCCGCAGCCAGTCGCTTGTGCGCCACCGCCACGACCTGCGCCGTGTTGTCGAGCCAGCGGTTCTCCTCGAGGCCTGCGGCCGTCAGTGTGCCCCTCAGGGCGTCTGCCGTCACGAGGAAAGACAGCGCGGGCGTGGCAGCCCAGAACGCCGGGTAATGGGGCTCACCGACGCCGAGCACCACGGCTTCGAAGGCGAACAGTCCACCCGGCCGCAACACGCGCGCGACCTCGCTGGCGAATTGCGCCTTGTCGGGGATGTTCATCAGCATGTTCTGCGACCACACCACGTCGACACTGCCCGCTGCCAGCGGCAGCGCGAGTGCCGAGCCGTGGATGAAGCGGGTCTCGGCGCTCATGCCGAGCCGCGCTGACAGCTGCGTTGCCGCGTGCACGAATTCGCGCGTCAGATCGATGCCCGTGACGTCGGCGCCGAACTCGGCGGCAAGCGTGCGGGCCGGACCGCCGATGCCGCAGCCGATGTCGAGCACGCGCAGCCCCGGCGTGAGCCCCGCGAAGCGCGCGAGCGCGCGCGTCGATTCTCGGCCGCCACCGTGGAACTCGTCGAACTGCGCCGCGACATCGCGCGTGAGCTGCGCAGGATCGTGGCCGGCCGCACGCAGCCGCTCGACGATCCGCGCCCACACGTCGCCGGGTGCGTAATGCCGGTTCAGCGCCTCGTCGAATGCCTGCGTGTTCACGGCTGCCGTCCCGCCTACGCGGTGCGGACGTGCTTCACGGCAGCATCTGGGCGCGGTCGCGCGCCAGGCCCGCCGGATCACGCCGGAACTGCGCGTACACCTCGTTCGACAGCGGGCCGATGAAGACCTCCGCTTCACCGGCCGTCAGCGCCTCGAGGGCCGTGCGCGCGACGAAGTCCGGCGCGTCCTTCGGGCCGGGATAGTCCGCGGCCATCGAGGTGTCGATCGTCGCCGGCACCGCGGCCTGCACGCGCGTGCCCTGGGCAGCCAGTTCGGCGCCCAGGCAGCGCGTGAGCGCGAGCGCGGCGAACTTCGACGCGCAGTAGGACCCGACTACCGGCGTCGCGGCGATGGCGAGGATCGACAGGATGTTGACGATGCCCCCGCCGCCGTTGCGCGCCAGCACCGGCGCGAAGGCCTGGCAGAGGTTCAGGACGCCAAAATAATTGACCTCCATCTCGTGCCGGATCGCGGTCTGGTCCGGGCGCGTGACGAAGCCGCCGTAGTTGCCGAGCACGCCGGCGTTGTTGACGAGCACGGTGGTGTCCGCACAGGCGAGTGCGGCAGCGGCACAGTCGGCGGGATTGGTGACATCGAGCCGGACCGGCACGATGCGGTCAGGATCGACGGCAACGACGGCATCGAGCGTCGCCGGATCGCGGGCGGCAGCATAGATGCGCGCAGCGCCCTGGCGCCGCGCTTCATTCACGAACGCGAGGCCGAGGCCCCGATTCGCACCGGTGACAAAAACGACGCCATGCTTGATCACTGCGAACCCCACCTGGTGACTGGAGGGGGGATTCTGGCGAAAAAACGGCGTACAGGGAATCGCGGTGACGGCTGCGGCAGGTCAGCCACCGGGCCCTGCCATCACGCGCGGCGGTGCAGCGCGTGATGGACGGACGGGCGTGGGATCAGAACTCGTCCCAGACTTCGTCGTCGCCGCCTCCCGTGGCGGCCCGCGACATGCTGACCACCGGCGCCGAGTCGGCGCGCGCGGGTTTCGACCAGGGCCGCTCGGCGCTGCGTCGCTCGACGCGCGGCGGCGCGCCATGCGTCGAGGACTGCTGCACCTCCGGCCCGCCGACCTTGAAGAAGCCGATCAGGCTGTTGAGGCTGCGCGACTCCTCGTCCATCGATTCGCTCGCCGCCGCCGACTCTTCGACCAGCGCCGCGTTCTGCTGCGTGACCTGTTCCATCTGCATGATGGCCTTGTTGACCTGCTCGATGCCGGCCGACTGCTCGGCCGACGCCGCGGCGATCTCGCCGACGATATCGCTGACCTTCTTGACCGAACTGACGATCGTCGCGAGCGTCGAGCCCGATTCGTTGACGAGGCGCGCGCCGTCCTCGACCTTGGACACGCTGTCCTTGATCAGGACCTTGATCTCCTTGGCCGCGACCGCGCTGCGTTGCGCGAGATTGCGCACTTCACTGGCGACGACCGCGAAACCGCGACCATGTTCGCCGGCGCGTGCTGCTTCGACCGCCGCGTTCAGCGCGAGCAGGTTGGTCTGGAACGCAATTTCATCGATGACGCCGATGATGTCGGCAATCTTCTTGCTCGAATCATTGATCTGGTCCATCGCGGACACGGCATTGGCGACCACGCTGCCGCCCTTCTCCGCTTCCTCCCGCGCGCTCGCGGCGAGCTGATTGGCCTGCTTTGCGTTGTCGGCGTTCTGCTTGACCGTGCCCGTCAGCTCTTCCATTGACGCCGCGGTCTCCTCGAGCGACGAGGCCTGCTCTTCGGTCCGCGCGGACAGGTCCTGGTTGCCCTTCGCGATTTCGCCCGCCGAGGTGCCGATCGACACCGCCGCGCCGCGGATCTTGTGCACCATGTCGCGCAGGTTCGACAGACTGCTGTTGACCGCGTCACTCAGCACGGCGAACTCGCCGCTGAAGTCCTGCGACACTTCCTTCTGCAGATTGCCGGAGGCGAGTTCGCTGACAACCGACCGGACCTCGGTGATCGGGCCGACGATGGCGTCGAGCGTATTGTTCATGCCTTCGACGATGCGGCGGAAGTCACCCCAGTGACGTTCCAGGTCGGCGCGCTCGGACAGCTGACCGGCGGTCGCCGCCACAGCCAGCTTCGAGGTGTCCTCGAGCAGTGCGCGCAGCACGCTGCTGCAGGTGTCCAGATTGTCCTTGATGGCGACGAAATCGCCCTTGAACTCCGCCGTCAACGGAGCCGGGATGCGGCCTTCCGCAATCGACTTCAGCGTGTCGGCGGTGACGTTGATCGGCAGCACGATGGCGTCGAGCATTTGGTTGATGCCCGCAGCGAGCTGCGGCAGGAAACCTTCGCCGAGGGACTTCGCATCGAGCCTCGAGTCGAGCTTGCCGTTGCTGGCCGCCTCGATGAGGCCCGCAATCTGCCGTTCGGCGCGACGCTGATCGGTCATGTCCCACCACTCGACGACCGTGCCGAGGCGCTCACCCCGTTCGTTGAGCACCGGCACAGCGGTGAACTTCATCTCGCGACCGCCGACCGTGATGTTCGCCGTGTGCTGTCCACTCATGCCCTGCAGCATCTTGCGCTGGTGCGCGGGATTCTTGTGGAAGATGTCGATGTTGCCGCCGAGCACCTTCCCGGCGCTGAATTGCGGCAGCTCCTGGCGCAGCTCGCTTTCGATCGCGCCCAGCATCTTCTGCACGCTCTGGTTGGTGTAGATGATGTTGAAATCGTTGTCGGCAATCATGACATTTGCCGTCGACACATCGAGCGCCAGGTTGATGCGCAGCGCTTCATTCTTTTCGCGCATGATGCGGCCGAACAGTTCGCCCTGCATCGTCTCCAGCGCCTGCATCAGTTCCGTGATTTCGTCGGTGCCCTCGACCTTGATCGCGTTGTCGAAATTGCCCTGCGCGATGCGCTCGGCGACGGTGACGCCGGCCTTGATGCGACCGGCCATCGCACGCCCGAACAGGAAGGCCAGCGCGGCCACGAGCAGCGTCGACAGGACACCGACGATCACCATGATGCGGGTCAGGTGCGTCACTTCCACCAGTGCCTCGTCGGCATCGACTTCGGCAATGAGCGCCCATTTCGTGCCGTACACGTCCATTGGCTCATAGGCCCCGAGCACGTCGACACCGCGGTAATCCTGGTAAATGCCGGAGCCGGCCTGCCCGGCGAGCGCATTGCGGGCCGCTTCGCTGTCGATTTTCTGCACGAGGAGCGTCGGCTTGTCGCTCAGCCGCGACTGCGAGCGCATCAGCTTGTCGGCACCCACGAGGTAGGTTTCGCCCGACTTGCCCATGCCTTCGCTCTCCTGCATGACGGCATTGATGCGTCCGACCGGCATCTGCATCGCAAGCACGCCGACCTTGGTCGCGCCATCGAACACGGGCACGGCGATGAACGACGCCGGCGCTTCGTAGGACGGCGTGTAAGGGGCGAAGTCATCGAAGAACGTCGACTTCGTGTCGTTGCTCTCCAGTGCGGACCGGAACACCCTGCCCAGCCCGCTGTCGCGCCATGGGCCGGTCTTCAGGTTCGTCGCGTAGTCCATTTCCTTGAACACCGAGTAAACGACATCGCCGTCCAGATCGATCAGAAACACATCGTAATAGCCAAAGCGCTCGAGATAGGCGTTCAGCATCGTGTGGTAGCGGGCGTGCAGCGCGTGATAGCGCGCCTCGCCGGCGACCTTGTCCAGCTTGTTCTTCTGGCCCAGCGGGTGTGGGTTGCGCACGATGTAATGGTACTGGGCCAGCGCGGCGGCACTGTGTTCCAGGGTGTAGGAGGCGGTGTCCGGCTGCTTGCCGGTCTGCTTCGCATACTCGGCCCCGAACACGCCCGAGAACTGCCCCTCGACGGCGGCCTTCAGTTCGGTCGCGGCGGGAGCGGTAGCAGCTTCATCGGCCGCCAGGGTGTCGAACGACTCGGACAAATCACGCAAACCGTCGATGATCGCCGGATCCTCGGCCAGCGTGATGGCCTGGTTCTCGATCAGCGAAAAGTACTCTTCGATGGACTGCCTCTTGGTTTCGGCGAGTGCATGCAGCTTGTCAGTGGCCCCATCGACCAAGCCTTCTCTCGCTTCACGATAGTTCAGAATACCGCTCAGCGTCAGCGGCAGGACGCCGGCCGCCACCATTGCGAAGATCAGTTTGCCCTGTACTTTCAGGTTCGAAAGGCCTGCTATGCGCATGTCTCGTTTTCCGCCTGTTGGGTTCGTTTCAGGCGTGTCCGACCCCGTTGGACATGCCCCTGAACCCGGCGTAGCGGCCACGCGCGCGCAGAACTTGAGACAGACAGTGGCGCGACCTGCGCGGTCGCGATGGCGGCAGCGAGGCCGCCTGGCGGCGGCCCGCCCGGGCTCAGCCCAGCAGTTCGGCGAGCGCCCTGTCGATGTGCGCGTTGTCCGCTGGCGCCATGCCGAAGCCGGCACCATGGCCCCAGCCCGACGGAATCGGGCGCAGTTCGGCTTTCGGCATCTGCGCGACTTCAGCGGCGTTGTCGGCGACCGGGAAATACTGGTCGGTGGTGCCGGGCATCACGATTGCGCGACATTGAATCGCGCCGAGCGCCGCCGCGAGATCGCCGTGGAACACCGGGTTCGCGCTGATGTCGCCGTTTAACCAGGCGTCGGCCATCGCAATCAGATCGTTGGCGTCGTTCTGCAGGAAATAGTGCTGGGTCAGCTTCAGCACGTCCTGCCGGGTCTGCAGACCGATGTCACGGTAGAGCTTCTCCCGCATGAAATCCTGCGAGAACAGCCACGCCGCATACACCTTGCCGAAGGCCAGCAGCCCGCGCAGCGGCGGCTGTTCGTACCAGCCGTCCTTGAAGTCCGGGTCCAGCATCAGCGCACCCTTGGCGCTGTCGACGAACAGGTAGTTGTGGTCGGAAATCCTGGCCGAGGCGCAGATCGGCGCAATCGCATCGACCAGGTCGGCGTGCAGCGACCCCCACTGGTAGGCCTGCATGCCACCCATCGAAAAACCGGCGACGAGCCGGATGCGCCTGACGCCGAGATGCTCCGTCAGCAGCCGATGCTGGCAGCGAACGTTGTCGTACAGATCGATCAGCGGAAAGCCGCCTCGGCCATAGGGGGCCGGCGTATTGCTCGGCGACGACGACAGGCCGTTGCCGAACATGTTCGGCACGACGACGAAATAGCGGCTGGTGTCGATGGCGCGGCCGGCCCCGAGCATGTACTCGGTCTCGGCGTGGCGGCCGCCGTAGAACGTCGGCACCACGATCGCATTGTCGCGGGCGGCGGACAGCGTGCCATAGGTCTTGTAGGCCAGCTTCAGGTTCAGCGTCACACCGGACTGCGTGGTGTAGCCTGGAATCTCGTAGACTTCGTAATCGGCCATCGTTCGCTCCCCTGTGCCGGCGCCGTCGGCGCCCGTCGTCACTTGCGTCGGACCACCACCGCGGTGCCGCTCACGCATACCATCAGCATTTCATTGATCGTTTCATAGTCGAGGTCGATGCCGACGACGGCGTTCGCGCCGAGCGCCTGCGCCTTCTCCACCATTTCCTCGAGCGCCACTTCACGCGCCTTGCTGAGCGCCGATTCATACCCGCCGGCGCGGCCGCCGACGATGTCGCGCACACGCGCGAACAGGTCGCGGAAAATGTTCGCACCGATGATCGCCTCGCTGACGACGACGCCCTTGTACTCGGCGATGTCGTAGCCGTCGAGACTGCCGGTGGTGGACAACACCACGCCGGGCTTCTGGTATTCGTCTGCCATGTCCGCTCTCCCTGGACTCGAGGGTGGCGTCAGTGTGGCATCGATTTGGAGAAGATCGCCAGCACGAGCACGCCGGACAGGATCAGCGCGATGCCGACGATGGCCGCGAGATCGAGCGCCTGCCGGTAGAGCCACCACGCGAGCAGCATCACCAGCGCCTGTCCGATGCCGGACCAGATCGCGTAGGCAATGCCGACCGGCACGGTGCGCAGGGTCAGGCTGAGCAGATAGAACGCCGAGACGTAGCCGACGAGCACCAGCGCCGTCGGTCCAGGCACGCGAAAGCCGTCGGCGGCCTTCAGCGCGGTGGTCGCGATCACCTCGCAGACGATCGCCAGCACCAGGTAGAAATAATGCACGGGCAGACCTCTGTGGCGCGAAGCTCCAATGCATTATCCAGAGCCGACGGCGGACTGGCCATCCCCGCACCGGCCGCCGGGCGCCTGAGTTGCCATCCGTGCGCGGCGACCGCAAGCTAGGCGCCGATTGATCCATCAGTACCCTTGTCCCATGCGCGCTGCCCTCCATCGCTGGCTGGACCGTAACCTGCTGTCACTCGCGCGCGAAATGCGCTGGTCCTACCTGCCACCGTTGATGGTCTATGTGGCGGCCGGGGTCTCCGGTCTGACCGGTATCGTCGGCACCTTCTTCATCAAGGAATATCTCGATCTGTCGGCGGCCTTCCTCGCCGCGATCGGCTTCTGGGCCGGTATTCCGTGGGCCCTGAAGATGCCGATGGGCCACCTCGTCGACCTCATCTGGCGCTACAAGGAAGGCCTGGTGTTCGTCGGCGCCGGCCTGATCGCCACGAGCCTGCTGATCATGATCGGCCTGATCGGACACCCGACCGAGATGCGCGCGTTCATGGCACCCGCCCACTGGTATGTCCTTGCCGCGCTGCTGGCGCCGGTCGGTTACATGATGCAGGACACCGTCGCCGACGCGATGACCGTCGAAGCCGTGCCGCGCGTCGATGAACATGGGACCGCGCTCGATCCGGCGGCCCGCCGGCTGATGAACACGACGATGCAGACGCTCGGTCGGGTGGCGATCATCGGTGGCGGCGTGCTGGTGTCGGCGGCGAACGTGGTGATGTTCGCCGGTGCCGAGTCGCTTCCCCAGGCCGAGAAGGCCGCGATCTACCTCGACGTCTACCACTATGCCCTGGTCATCCCGTTGATCTCGGTGGCCGGCGTGTGCCTGGCGCTCGTGATGCGCGGCCGACGCCGCGCGCAGCTGGCCGCGCAGGGCTTCAGCGGCCCCGAACTCGCGACCATGCTGGGTGGCAGGCAGGAGAAGACGACGCCGAACTGGGCAATCCTCGGCGGCAGCCTCGCCTTTGTCGTCGTGACGCTCGTGACCGGGTTGTCATCGCTGAGCTACGCGCAGGAAATCATCTTCGTCGGCTCGCTGTCCATCATCGGCTTTCTGATGTCGCGTCTGCTGCGCGAGCTCGACGACGACGCGCGCCGCACGCTGCTCGGCACGGCGATCGTGATTTTCGTGTTCCGCGCGGTGCCCGGCACGGGCGCCGGTTCAACGTGGTGGATGATCGACGAACTCGGCTTCGACCAGTCCTTCCTCGCGCGCCTGTCGCTGATTGCCAGCGCCCTGACGCTGCTCGGCCTGTTCGCGTTCCGACGCCTGATGGCCGAACGTTCGATCGCCTACATCGTCGGTCTGCTGACCTTCGCGGGCTTCCTGCTCGGCCTGCCGACGCTGGGCATGTACTACGGCCTGCACGAATGGACTGCCGCGCTGACGGGCGGCATCGTCGATGCGCGCTTCATTGCGTTGATCGATACCGCACTGGAGTCGCCGCTCGGACAGATTTCGATGGTGCCGCTGCTCGCCTGGATTGCGAACTCGGCGCCCGGACACCTGAAGGCCACGTATTTCGCGGTGATGGCCTCGTTCACCAATCTCGCGCTGTCCGCCTCGCAGCTGGGCACGCGTTACCTGAACGAACTGTTCGTCATCACCCGCGAAATGCGCGACCCCGTCACGCATGCGATCAGTACGCCCGCCGACTACAGCCGCCTCGGCGATTTGCTGATCGTCGTGCTGCTGTTGAACCTCCTGCTGCCGTTCGGCGCGATCCTCGTCACCCGCGTGCTGGGCCTGCGCAGCGCCTGACGCGACGCGCAAAGCCAGGACCGGGCAGACGACGGGGCGAGCGCAGTCGCCCCGCAAAGGCTCAACGCCCGCGCGCCGCCAGTTCCGCCGCGTGCTTCGCGGTGACCGCCTCGATCGCCTGGCGCTGCTGTTCAACGAGATCGCCACGCGCGGCGACCGCGCGGGCGCTCGCGTTCAGCGTCGCCGCAGCCTGGCCCTGGTAGTGCGGCATCACGTACTTGGCGATCAGTTCGTAGCTGCGGCGCGTGGCCTGCGTATTCGCCCATTCGTGCGCGAGCATCAGGTAGGCCCCGAAACCGCCGTTCGACTGGGCGACGAGGCGATCGATCTGCGCGCGGACGTCGTCCGGCGTGCCGATGGCGCCCATACCGGATTCGGCCACGTAATCGATCATTTCCCGCACCGTATTGCCGGACACGCTCATGTGCGGCAGGCCGGCCACGGTCTGGAAGTAGCGGAACCAGTGCTCGATGCCGTAGGCGACGTCGCGATAGGCCTCTTCGCGCGTTTCCGCGCAGTGCACGAGACCGACCAGCCGCCACTTCGCGCGATCCGCGACCGTGCCGAATTGCTCCGCGCGCTGCTGCATGACATCCCAGTGCATGCCGAGCGCATCGAAGCCCGCCGATTGCGTGGCACCCAGCGACAGGAGTCCGACGCCGTGTTTGCCAGCCAGGCGCGGACCGGACGGACTCGCGACGGCCGCGACCGCAATGTCGAACAGCGGCGAGGAATACGGGCGCAGATGCAGATGGGCATCGCGCAGGTCCCAGCGATGGTTCTTGAAATTCACCGGCTCGTCGCCACGCAGCAACTGCATCACGATATCGAAACCCTGTTCGAGCAGATCGCGCGTCTCCGACTGAGGAATGCCAATCATCGCCGCGTCCGTCGGCAATGAGCCCGGACCGACGCCGAGCATCACGCGCCCACGCGTGAGGTGGTCGAGCAGCACGATGCGTTCGGCGATCCACAGTGGATTGTGGTAGCCGACGCTGATCACACCGGTGCCGAGTTTGATGTGGCGCGTGCGCTCTGCGGCCGTCGCAATGAAGATTTCGGGCGACGCGATGATTTCCATGCCGGCCGAATGATGCTCGCCGACCCAGGCCTCGTCGTAACCGAGTGCGTCGAGCCACTGGATGAGTTCGAGGTCGCGCTGCAGGGACAGGGTCGGGTTGGTGCCGGGTGCGTGAAACGGGGCGAGGAAGATGCCGAAGCGCATGCGACCAGTCATTCTTAAGTCCTTTCGATAGACGGGAGAAGCCGGTGGCGACGATACCACCCCCGCAGGTGCCCCGGCATCCCGGACCGGGCCGCTTGTAGTCGTGCGACGACAATTTCTGCCCGGGCACGTCAGTTTGTGACGCGTCAGCGTGGCGCGGGAGTGTGCCGGAGACCTCGCACGGACACCGCCGGCGGGGGATTACGGGGCGCGCGTCGTGCGTTCTGCGATGCAGCGCACACTCGCCGGTCCACGGTCTGTGACCCGTATCGCAGGGCGCCCGATTGCCACGCACGACCGCCGTCGGCTGGCACCAGGCTTGCTCCGTACAACGGCAGTGCAACGCCGTTCACGGCATCCGGAGACAGGCATGAAATTCGTCATCACGCTGATCTGCTCGCTGCTCGGCACCGCGCTGACCGCAGACCCGGCCAGCGCCGCGTTCATGAATCAGTCCTTTCTCAACGAGTTCGACACGACGTCGATCCACTTCTGGTCCGATGATGCGACGAAGCTCGCATTCGATCGGGTCAGCTTCGGACAGAACATGGGCGCATGGTCGGTCGAATCGAACACCGGTGACACGCTGGTGCTGGCGGGACCGGTGGTCGCCGCCACGCGCGGCCGCTTTTCGCTGCG
>LNFM01003899.1_pt1 | contig 28460 bp, 21 predicted proteins | sample 596031 | NCBI WGS metagenome assembly LNFM01 (sample SAMN04254537, study PRJNA301005) | activated carbon metagenome | isolation source: dual media filters at the Ann Arbor, Michigan drinking water treatment plant | place: USA: Ann Arbor
GGTCGAGTACTGGAACACCGACAAGCCCGGACGCCCGAACCCCGCCAGCGGCTGACCAGCCTCCGCAACGCACCTGGGGTCCACGGCCGATCCCTGCGCCGCCATGGGCGTCGGTGCGCTCGATGGACGCCCGCCACCCGCGGGCGGGCGTCCACCGCTCTCACTCAAGCGTCCGCGACCATCTCCTCCGCCGCGCTCGGCGTCGGCGCGGTCACCGTCGTCTCCTCATCCTCGCCCGCCCTCCCCCGCGACGGCGCGAGGAACCCAAGCTGCCGCAGCAGCCCCCGATCCTTGATCGCCGCCCGCGCGATCGCTCCCCACTCGAGGTACCACGCCCACATCTTCTCCTCCGCCGCGGTGACCTCGGCGCGCTGCGCCTCCAAATCCGGCGGCTCCGGCCGCTTCTCGATCGTGGTCACCTTCTCGAGCAGCGCCTTCGCCTCGCTGGCGACGTCACGCGTCAACCCGCGCCGCTCGAGCAGCTTCCTCGCGTCCTTGCCGTGCGGGCCGTAGCCTCCGTCCGCCTTGTTCATCTGCTCGAGCCGGTCGATGAACGTGCCGACCGAGATCACCACGGCCGCGCCCTCGGTCTGCGACAGATTCAAGAACAGCTTGGCGTGCACGTCCGGGAAGTGCCGCGAGAGCGTCGCGTCGGCGACCGGGAACCACTCGTTCTCCCAGGCGTCGAGCGACAACACCAGGGTCGGGTTCACGTTCTCGGGCGGAAGTACGCCCATCGCGACGTCGGTCAGGCCGCGTAGCAACGCGAAGCCCTCCTCGAGATCCGCCTTGCCGAACCCGCGTGCACTCAACGCGGATGCGATCTTCTTGTTGCGCAGGCCGAGCAGCAGCTTCAGCACGCGTTCCGCCTTGTCACCCACTCGCTTCTTTGCCATCAGGTCTCCATGACCTCCTGTCGCGAGGTTAGGCGACGCGCTGCGACGCTCGCCAGATCGAAGTGGCGGCTCGACGATCGTGGATCACGATTCCCGGCCGAAGGGACATGACCTCCGCGATCACGTGCCCCCGACTCCACGACGTCTGCCCCCGCGGGGCGTCGGCCGTTGGATCAGGGGGCAAGCCGTCATCGAGATGGGGGCAGCGCTTGGCGACGCGGGGGCAGGCCGCGCCGAGCTGGGGGCGTGCATCGGCGAGCCAGGGAAGGAGCGCGCCGAGCTGGGGGCATTGGCCGCACGATCGCGGGGCTGCACTGCTCGAGCGGGGGGCTTACGTGCCGAGTGGCGCAACGCCGGGTCTGGGCCGCGTTCTTGGCCCCTTCAGTTGATCTTGACCAGCGCCGAGATCACCGTCGCCATCGCCGCCGCCGTGACGTCGACCGTGGTGCCGTCGAGCGTGGCGCCGCCGCTGGTCAGCGCCAGCGATCCGTTCGCGGAGACCGAACGCACCTCGCCGCCACGCATGGTCGCGTCGGCATCGAGCCGAACCTCTGCACCCGCGGACGCCTCGAGGCCGATCGTCGCCGAACGTAGCGTCGCCCCGCCTGCCAGCTCGAGTTCTTCTCCGGCGAGCGACGACGCGATCGTCGCGGCGTCATCGAGGGTGACCCGCGCGCCCGCGGGCGAGCTCATTGCCGCCGACAACTTGTCGAGCATCACCTGGGCACCCGCGGCGGACCGCAACGCGACGGTCGAACCCAGACGCGCCATCGCCCCACCCTCGGCCAACAACGTTATGACCTCGTTCATGTGCGAGATGGCGCCGCCGCCAGCGAACAGCTGGATGGACGCGGCATCGATCACCACGCGCGTCGGACCAACGCGCAGCTCGATGCTCTGGGCGGCGTCGATCACCACGCGGCCGGGCTCGGTCACCGTCACGGCGACCTCACCCTTCACCGCGATCGCGCTGCCGGCCGTGCCGGTCTCTCCGCCGCCATCGATCGTCACCGTCTGATTGCCCTTGAGCGTCACGTGCTGATCACCGTCGATCGTGACGCACTGATCGTGGCCCACGTGGATCGTCTGGTCGGCGCCGATGGTACGGGCTTCGTTGCGTTGGACGTCCGTGTTGAGATCACGCTGGGCTCGCACGTAGATCTGCTCTGCGCCGGCGGCATCCTCGAACGTCAGCTCGTTGTGCCCCTCGCCGCCCGGCGTGCTCTGGGTGCGGATGGTCGACTTCGTGCGCTCGTCCGGGAGCGTGTACGGGGGACGGTGGGCGCCGTTGTAGACGCAGCCGACGCAGATGGGCCGGTCCGGGTCGCCCTCGAGGAACGCGACCAGCACCTCCATGCCGACGCGCGGGATGAACGTCGTCCCCCATCCCTGGCCGGCCCACGACTGGGCGACGCGAAGCCAGCAGCTCGCCTCGGCGTCCGCCGTGGTCGCGCGATCCCAGTGCATGCGCACGCGGATGCGGCCGTGCTCGTCGGTGTGGATGTCCTCGCCGGGTGGGCCGACGACGACTGCGGTGTGCAGACCATGAATCTGCGGACGCGGGGTCCTGCGCTGCGGTCGCCAGGGTGTTTCGGCCGGCTGACACTCGAAGCTGTTGGTGTAGTTCGGCCGATGACCGGCCGCGGCGCGCTCGACCTCCGGGCAATCGCCGTGATGCGTGACGCTCGTGATGACCACCTCGACCGCGTCGCGGCCGGGCCCGACGATCGTGAGTCGGCGACCGCATCCGAGCCCGACGATGTTGCTGCGCCCGCTCCCGAGCAGGTCCCGCGAGGCGCGACGCTCGTACTCGCGGCGCGCCGAGTCGGGCAGGTGGTCGGCGCCTCGGCGCCGCAGCTCGTGCATCGCGTGGACGCAGCCCTGGCCCTCGGCGGGGAAGGTCGCCTCGACCACGCTCGGCTCGCCGAACCAGTCCCACTCGCGCTCGATGACACGAGCCGATGGGACCCGGTGCACGAAGCTGAGCGCTTGCACGCTCTCCTCCTGCGCTTCGTCGAAGCGATCCGTGATCATCCGGGCCTCGGGGAGATCCGGGACATCCGTGAGCGCCGCGTTGTCGGCGACGATGCGCAGCACCTGTGAGGCGCCCGAGTCGTCGAGGAACCAGACGAGGCCCTCGTCCTCGAGCAGTCGTGACGCGAACGCCAGATCGCTCTCGCGGTACTGCACGCAGTAGTCGCGCTCGCGCTCGACGACCCCGGGATCCACGTCGACCTCCAGGCCCTCCGCGAGGCCGAAGAGCGCGCGGACCATGCCGATCGTGGTCTCGCCCTGGAACACGCGCGAGTCCTCCGACCAGCCGAGTCGTGCGAGCGTGGGCACGAAGCGCACCACCGCCACCGATGCGCCATCGGGCTCACTCGACAGCGACGCCTGGCTCACGCAGCCGCGGAACGTGCGGACGTTGTCCCCCCGCGTCATCGTGAACGTCGCCGGCGCGCCCCAGAGTTCCTCGAGCACCGCCGCTTCGTCTGCGACCAGCCGCAGCTCGGCCCGGAACCCGCGGTTGAGCTCCTCACGCAGCGTCACCGCGCGCACGCGCCAGATCGTGGACGCACACTCGAACTCGTAGCTCACCTGGGCGATGCGGTCGGTCATTGGTGGGTTCCCACGGTGCTACGGGTGGTCATCGTCGTGGTCGGGATCACGCGCTGAATCCGGGCGGCGGCTCGGCGATCACGATCCGGTAGTGTTGCTTCGGCGGCCCGAGCTGGATGGTCTGGCCCGGCCGTCCGCGTAGCTCGACGTCACCCGGCATGGCGGCGATCGCTGCGGCATCGGGCTGCGGCTTCGGGAGCTCGGACATCGCCGGGAGTTCGACCCGGAGTCGCGTGTTCTTCGCGACGCCGACCGCGACATGTCGCCCATACCCGTCGAGCCCGATCGTGGTCCGGTCACCGTCGGCGCCCGAGACCCGGACCTGCGCACCGGCGAACGGTCGCCCGCGGCGGTCGAGCACCGCGAACGACACCCAGGCGACGAGGCCGGTCGTCGGTCCGCGGAGATCCGACAGCGGCACCGCACGCGACCACTCCTGCGGCCGCTCGCCCGAGCGGAACACCGGCCAGCCGCCGGAGCTCGCTGGCGCGAGCCCGACCGGGAGCACGCGTCCGTCGGCGATCGCCTCGGCGACACAGCGCGCGACTGCGAGGTCGTCGGCGAGCTGGTCGAGGCCGAGGCGGCGCGCGAGCTCGCGGACCGCGTCGGCATCCAACCCCTCCTCGAGCACGGTGCGCAGGCAGTCCGTAGCGTGCTCGCGATCCCATCGCTCGACGTCCGCGTCGAGCACGAACGCGAACCGGTGGCCGGCCGGTAGGGTCACGCGCGGGAAATCGGACGTCATGGGAACCCCGGCAGCATCAGGATCACGGGGACGTCGACGTTCGGCGGCAGATCGAGGCGTGCCTCGCGGTCGAAGCCGTCGACGAACACGACGACGGGGCCAGCCTCGATGTCCTCGACGCGCACGAACGAACCCGTGACGCGGCGCGAGAAGAGGCTGCTGTAGTCGGCGCGGGTGACCTTGAGCGTACCGTCGAACTCGGCACCGTCCTCGTAGGCGACGGTGACGAGCAGCGTGCCGGTCGGCTTGGCTGCGGGCTTCGGCGCCCCGACGCGCACCGCGACCTGGGCCCGCTTCCCCGCCGTGACCGCGATGCCGAGCTCGTCCGCCATGCCGTGCTCGGCCGAGATCCCGTACGTCCCTTCGTCGAGGTCGTCGAAGCGCGTGCGCCCGTCCGCGCCCGTCGTCTCGCTGGCGATCTGCAGGTTGGCGTCGTCGAGGAGCCAGACGAGTTCCCCGGCACACGGGCCGCCGAGCTCGTCGCGGACGAAGACGTCGATGCCGCCACGGTCGACGATGTTGGTGGGAACATCGCCGAGCGGGATCACGAGGGCGACGGGCGTGGTCGCCTCCGGCGCCACGTCCACCGTCTCCCACGCCTCCGGCACTCCGTGCACCCATACGTCGTAGGCGCCTGCGACGACCTCGAAGGTAGCGATGCCGTCGGGGTCGGAGCTGCGCTCCGAGTGGGCTTCCCCGCTCTCGGCCGACTGGACATGGACGGGTTGACCGGCCGCGGGCGCCCCGTTGGCGTACCGGACCTGTACGGCAATCTCGCCCAGCTCGAGCTCGATGCGCACCTCGCCGACCATCGAGGCGACGAGCTCCACGGTCGCCGATGACACGCCCATCGCCATCGCCCCGTACTCGCCGGGCGGCAACATCGTGAAGCTCACGCGACCGGCGGCATCTGTCGCGACCGGCTCGACGTCCGCGCCGCCGAACAGCACCACCTCGATGCCGGACGCCGGCGCTCCACCGGGACCGAGCACCTCGACGTCGAGCGTGGCAGTCGAGATCGCCGGTCCGGGGATCGGCGCATCGAGCTGCACGACGACGAAGCTGTCACCGTCATCGATCTCGACGAAGCTCGCGGCATACACGTGCTCGTCCAGCCACACCATCCACGCGCCCGGCCGCACGTCGGTGAACACGGCGAGACCGCGGACATCGGCCTGCGTCGGGAGGTTCGCTTCGCCGGCCAGCGAGAGCTGGACGCGCGCGCCCGACCATGGCTGCCCATCGGAGAAGTGCACGTGCACGACCAATGCACACTTGCCGGGCGCGACCGGCGGGCGCGGCCCGAGGATTCGCAGGATCTCCGCGTAGCGCCCGAGGAACTCGATCGGGTTGTAGTGCCAGACATGCGACGAGGCGGGCAGGACGTCCGCAGCGCCGCTCCACATCATGTGGGCCTCGAGCGCATCCGCGATGCCATCTGTGCCGAAGCCACCGTCGTCGAGCCAGCGAAGCCAACCGGGGATGTCGAGGTCCCACTCGCTCCGGAACTTGCACTGTGTGCGGCGCAGGAAGTGGGAGCGGTCGTCGCGGTAGAAGGCTTGGATCTCGCCAGCCTCGAGTCGACGGTCGCGCGCGAAGCCGGGAACGATCTCGACCGCGTTGAAGAATGCATCCGGTACGTCGAGGACGAGGTCGTCGGTGTCGTCGACGAGGGTGTCGCCGTCGGTGAGCGGGTATTCGGAGAAGAACTCGAGGTGCAGCCCGGGGTCGTCTGCACTCACGCCATCCAGGGTGGTCGTGAGGCGTCCTCCAAACCACAGTGGCTGGCCGGCGCGGACCGGGATCGAGAGTCCGGAAACCACGGTGGCACGCCCGTTGGCGGCGCGCTCAGCGACCCGTGCGGCGAACACGGGATCCACGTTGCCTCCCGCGGCCTCACCGTCGAGCTTCCACTTCGGTCGGCGTAGCTGCTTGGCGGTGTCGCCCTTCGCCGTGATGTAGCCGGGCGCAGGCTCGGTCGAATCGGCGTAGTACTCGACGTACTGCGATTGAAACGCTGCGATGGCGTCGCGTAGCCCGTCGGACCACAACCCATCGACGTTGCCCGAGTAGAAGCCGAAGCGATTGAGGCGCTTCTGGACCCATTCGATCTCGGCGGTGTCGCCTGCGTCTGCATCGGGCGTCTCGGCCGGGAACCCCACCTGCTTCTTCAGCTTGCGCTCCGCGGCCTCGGCCTCGTCGGACGCACGCGCGTCGGTGCGGTCGCGTGCGGCCGCGTCGTCGTCGTTGCCGGCACGGGGATCGACGCGCGCGGTGTTGAGCCACTCGAAGTCGGCTGCGGCGGCGCCGAGCTCGGCAGCGCCGAGGTGCATCAGCAAGCAGTAGACCGTTCGCTTCGGGTCGAGCGGGGGGCGAGCACGCGGTGGCTCGGGCGTGTCTCCGCCTTCCGGCGCCTCGGGCTCAGGGGTCTCACCGCCCACGGGCGCTGCGGGTTCGGTGGTGTCACCACCCTTCGGTGCGCCATCGACGGTGGGCGCAGGCGCTTGCTCGCGACCGAAGATCGCACGCCACGTGTAGCCGCCCCGTGTCACCATGCCGTCGGGCCAAGGCCGCGACTTCTTCATCTTCTTCGGCCGCGGCTGACTCGCCTGGAAGGCCTTGATCGCCGCGAACAACACGTCGTCGGGTTCAGGATCGACGAGTGCGCCGGCGTCGAGCGGGGCGTAGTACGGCGTGCCGCCCGGCGTGAGATGGGCGTGCAGCCCGAGCTTGAGGGCGATGACATCATCAGGCGGATTGCTGGCGCCCGGGCCGACGGCTATCGGAACCTTCTTGCCACCGCCTCCAGAGCCGCCGGCTGTCGGGTCGTCGTCATCGTCGTCGGTTGGGTGCTTGCCACGGAACATGCGCGCCGCGTGCGGGCTGAGTTCGTGGCGGAGCAGGATGAAATTGGTCGATCCGTACATCGCCTTGCTGGTGATGGGGTCGGCATCGAGCCGGAGCGCCACGATCTCGGCGTCGAACGGCGCGAAGATTGGGGCGGCCTCCTTGTGCGAGAGGTGAACACCACCGTGCCACGTGTTGTTCGCGCCGAGCGGGTAGTAGCCGGCCCGGCCGTGCTCGACGTTGGAGTGCTCCGCAAGCGCGTCGGCGGGCGTGAACGGCGAGGGCGGCTTGTTCAGTCCGCCAACCGGGGCCGTCGGCAAATGCACGGACCGCATCCCCCACGGCCCGAGTCGCTCCAACTCCTGCAGCGGATCGAGCCGCGGTACGAGCGAGAGATCCGTCGAGCCTACGGGAACCGGCCACGCCGGCTGGGCGTGCAGGGCGGTCTCGACCTCCTGCTTCTTGGGATACGGGCGGCTCGAGACCTCGAAGTGGAGGTGGGGGCCGACGCCGGCGCGGCTGAATCCGGTCGATCCCACGAGCGCGATCCGTTGGCCTGCGGTCACCGAATCCCCTCGCCTGACGAGGATCTTGTGGCAATGAGCGTACCAGTAGAAACGCTGACCGTCGTCCGACTGCACCGAGAAGCTTCGACCATACCCGACGGAGGCTTCGTCGTGCACGTGGTGTACCTTCCCGCTACACACTGACAAGATCTCCGTGCCCTCGGGCGCGCTCAGATCAATCCCTTGGTGATAGTGAAAGCAGCTGAACGCGTCTCCAGGAGACCGTCGTCCTCTCGGGTAGCCGAAGGCACCGATGAGGCACTTGCCGGCACCGTGCCCCTGGTTGGGGCACTTGAAGCCGCGAGAACCGGCCGTGGTGAAGAACTTGTTCCTGCAGACATCCCTCCCGTTGTTCTTGCCGTCGGGTGCGAAGTCCACGCACGGCAGGCGCGTCTTCATTTCCGACCCGGGGACTGGATTTCGAAAGAAGTCGTCTTTCCCGGCGCTCATCGCTTCCCCTGCGTCGACCCTGGCGCCATGTCGCCTGACCCAGAACGGATCGGGGCTGTGTTCGAGACATCGCGGACGCAGCGGAAGCCGATGCGTTCGGAGCCGACATCCGAATGGCCGACCGAAACATAGGTACGCAACGTGTCCCGAGGATCGCCGCCCAACTGCACGTCACTGTCTGGTCCCAGCAGATCAGCGAACATCTCGCGGTGCACGCGGTCAATGCGAAGCCGCGTGGTGCGGAATACATGCTCGTAGCCGTCGAGCCACGATCCTCCACGTGTGCCGAGCATGTGGTCTGGGCACTGATTTCGACTATCCTCGACCACGTCTAGGGTCTCGACCCCGCACCGCCGGGTCCGAGACCACGCGACCCATTCCTGCACGTTGTGAAGCATGTCACACACGCCCTGCCGACTCCGAGTGTAGCGCTCGGCGCAGACGCGATGCGGGCCAGAGTCAGTGGCGGCCATGTCGCGCGCTGCCCGTGGGGCCCACGCGTCGAAATCAGTGATTGTGCTGCCGACCGTAGAGGGGGGCTCGGGGTCAATGACCCACAGTTCGTCGCCGTTGTAGGGCGTGCGACTCCAGAAGCACCGCGGGTCTTCATCGTCGCACGGCGATGTCGGCCGCTCGAAACTGCCGCTGCGCGCCGCGTACTCGAACTCGATTGCGATCGCAAGGCGCTTGCCGACCCACGCGCAGTACCGTTCGGCCGCGCGGTAGCTGACGCAGTTCATCGGGAAGTCCTCCTTGCCTGGCCGGACAATCCTCGGTCGGCCGTCCCATCGCCGCGGCGTTTCGTTCCATGCCGCGTCCGCCGTGCACAACTCCGATGCGCCGCCGTCGAAACGCCGTTCGAAACACGCGCCCCGCTTCGCGCATTCTTGGTGCGACTCGCAGTCTGGTCGCATACCGAACTGGTCAACCGTTGCTCGCGTCATTGCGTCGTCCGTGCACGCCACGTACTGGGCGGTGCTCACCTCGGTACGATCGATGTCGAACGTCGGGACCTCCGCGATCTTCTCGACGGTCTTCCCCCACTCCGCTCTGGGGATATCCAGCGGGTGACGCAGGTCGCGCTCCATGTAGCGCATCTTCCCGCCGTGGATCCGCACCATGTCCGGGCCCCGCGAGAGCACCACCTCGCGCGTCACGACCGCCGCAGCCGCGAACTCGATGTCCTCGATGAACCCGCCGAGTTGGAGCACGGGATCCGTCGCCGCGATCCGAATGCGCTCGGCACACGCAGGCACGGTCACCGATTCGCCAAAGCCCACGCTGGCCAGCTTCGGCGCGCCGTCCAATCCGAGGAACACGTCCACCCCGAGCGGCGCACCCGTCAGCGACGTCGCCTTCGGGATGAACGTCGCGAGTTGTAGCCCTTGCACCGACGCGAGGTCGACGACGGTCGTCTCGCCGGCGCGGGCCTCGACGCGGATCGCCCCCGACGTGCAGTGGTAGGCGATCTCGAGGTCGTGGGTTCCGGGCTCGACCTCGATCGGCGTGGGCGAGACCGCGGTGGCATCCACGTCCGCCGAGCGGCGCCACGTCGCGTCCGGCGGCAGGTCGAACCGAATCAGCGCGGGTGACGGAGCGGCTACCGACCCGTCCTCCGGCGCGTTGGTGCATCCCACCATCACCGCGGCTGCGAGCCCGCACAGGAATCGACTCGTCATGACGCACTCCGTTCCGAGCGTCCGCGTGGACGCCTCGACACAGTCCCATCGCGAGCCGCCCCGGTGTCGCGGAGCAGCAGTCCGGCGCCATCTCGAGCCCGCAGACCTGGACACATGCACGTGAGCCTCAACGCACGCTCCCCAGCATCATGCTTCGGTGAACCGCTGCCAGTGCTCCGTCTCTCCGCCGCGCGCGTGCGCGATCCACCGCGACCATCACCACGCCGGCCACGACCAGCGCCGCACCGATGCTGAGCGCCGCGATCGCCGGCTTGCGATAGGTCGTCACCTCGAGGATCTCGTCGTTCCCCGGCTTGACGCGCTCCCGCGTCGGCGTCGCGAACAGCACGGCCCCGGCGACCAGCCCAGCTCCGCCCCCGGCGATCACGCCCACGCCGGCCTTTCCCACCGCCGACAGCGGGGCGCGACGCCGCATGGACTGATCGTCCGCGCCGTTCGTTGTGCTCGAGACGACCGGTGGCGGTGGCTCCGGCTGCGGCACCACGACCGGCGCCGTGAGTTCGGGGCGCAGCTTCGCGACGTCGCGGTCGACCGCGTCGAGAAGATCGCTCAGGCCACACCGCTCGCACTCCACCGACAGCAACGTCCGACGCTCCCCCGGTGCTGCCAACGTCGCGAACTCGTAGTCGATCGCGTAGATCTCGGGCGCGTCCTGTGCGGCCCTCTCGGACCATCGGACAACGACGGTCAACTCGCGCGCCGCCCCGGGCTGTTCACGAAACCCGCGCGCAGTCAGCCGCTCGCGGACCCCAGCTCGTAGCTGCGGACCGACGAACTCGTCCTGCTCGCCGAGCCTCGTGTCGACGTTGATGACCATCGGAACGTCGGCGCTGTTCGACGCGGCGTCCGGGGCCACCGCGACGGCCCGTTCCTGTGGCGGTGGCCCGAGCTCCGCGTGCACTCGACCTGCGAAGAGCTGCGCGACCACGATGGTCGCGACGACTGCGGTACTCCGTGCGCATCTGCGTTGCATCGGCTTCAACCTCCGAACAGCTGCACCCAGGTCGGTCCCTCGACACCGAAGAGGACCATGTCGACCGACTTGTCCTCGTACCCCTCGCCGTCGAGGAGGATGTCATCGAATCCGTTGCCGTCGACGTCCACGACCGCACACGCCACGTAGAACCAGTCGGAGATCGACGGTGAGGCCCGCCGCGTCACCCGTCCTTCTCCATCGAGCGCGAGCAGCAACGAGTAGGACTCCGGGACGTCGGTCGCGCCGACGTCCACAGCCGTCACGATCGCGATCGCCGCGGCGTCGGGGAACACGCCATCGACCACCTGGAGCGTGAAGGTGACACCGTGTGCGCTCAAAGGGAGCCGGTTCGAGTCCTTCTCCTCGGCAAGGCCACGAACGAGCGCCGTTGCCGCTGCGTGGCTCCTTTTCACTGGCCGTGGCGCAGACGGCTTGCGCAGCTTGGTCCCGGCGGGCGGCACATCCTTCACCGCGAGGAACGGTCCCTTGTTGCCCTGCGGTCGGTACAGTAGACGCCACGACGCGTCGGTCATCCCGAACGACCCGCCCGCCTTCGCCCAATCGACGGACTCGGTGACGCCGCGTGAGCCGATGAGGTGCAGCTTCGGAAACGCTGCGAGCTCGGGGGCGACGCCGCGATCGCCGGCCCAGAGCTCCGAGCGGCCCTTCATCGCGCCGATCATCGTCTCGAGCTGACTGGTGTCTTGGACGTCCACGAGCACCTCGACCCAGCCCTTGCGCATCGTGGCGTAGTACACCGGGCCGATCGGGGAGCGCACAGCCGCGTCAGATGCGGGCGGTGCTTCGCTCGTCGGGGCCGGGGAACTCGGCGTCGAAGCGGCCTGGAGCGCAGGGTTGCCGGTGTCCTCGCGCCGAGGCGTTGAGCTCGCCGTACCAGCCTCGGGGTTCGTGTTCGCGGGCGCGGCCGCGGGCTTCGCTGCCTCGCTCGGCGTGACCGCCGACCCTCGCGGGCCACACGCGGCGAGGAGCAGGATCACGGCCGTCGCCGATAGCCCTCGGATGGGCCGAGGGAGGCAGAGTGAGCCACCCGCGACGGCGCGGGGCGAGGTTGGTTGTCGGCGGCGGGTGGAGCAGCGACTCGTCATGCCGGGCCGCCAAGAGCACAGCTCGGGCCACGGGGCGGTCGACGCGATTCCAACGACTTCCGGGCAAGTGCCCCGTCCGCCGGGAAGGCGAGTTCCCCGGTCGAGGAAGGTGACTTCCCGCGCGTGCGCGACCGTCCGGCGCCTCGAACCGAGCGGGCCTCGACCGGTCCCCTGCTGCGGCATCACGGAAGATCAGCTCCTGCAACGTCAGCCGCGCCCGGCTCGTCGGGACGCAGATCTCCATCGATGTCGACCGCCGGGTCGCCCGGTTGCCATTGCGCCGTGGTCAGCACCGCAGCTGGCGGCGTGTTGAGGTGCAGGTTCGCATCAAACCACGTCGGGACCATGTTGCCGAGCTGCACGTTGCCAGCCCCCGCGACCGCCGCCTCGGTTCCAGAATAGGTGATCGTTGCGGCGTCGCACTCGATCTCCGGCGCGGTGAACGTCTTCACCAGGATGGAGTTCCGTACGACGACAGATACCGGGGCTGTGCAGCGCAACGCCGCTCCGCCCCCGCCGCCGTCGTCATAGCCGACCATCGTGGTGTACAGCGCCTCGAAGGTGGAGCTGTTCACGGTCACCGCCGAGACATCGGCCATCGCACTGCCGCCGAGGGCGGAGTTCCGCACGCGAGCCGAGCCAGCGCCGCTCAGCAGGATCCCACCACCCGCGTTCCCAAGTACCTCGGTGCGATCGAGGTAGAGACTCGCACCGCTCACCGAGACCCCCGGGAACCCGCTCGCCGTGTTCGCCGTAAGGCGCAGCGACTGCACGTACACCTCCGCCCCGCCTTGCACCCGCAACGTCGCCGCACCACCACCCGTGTTCACCCACTGCGGCACCATCGCCCCGTCGTCCGCAAGCAACGCGTACGCCGTACCCGCACCGCTGATCGTCACCGCCTCGTCATACGAGGCCCCGTCGAAGATCCGCAGCACCACCTCCCCGCCCTGCCCGAGGTCCGCGACCGCATCTCCGATCTCCTCGTACTCCATCCCCTGCCCGACGTCGTGCACGTTCCCGGCATCGAAGCACCCACCCGTCGCGATCCTGCACGCGCTGTCCGGGCACTGCTCGTGAAATGAGCACCCGACGCACGCGCTCGACGCCTCGTCGCACACCGGCGTCGTGCCATCGCATGCGCTGGGATTCGTCGGCGTGCACGCTACGCACTCACCGTCGCCGCGGCACACCGGCGCCGCCGCATCCTTCGCCTCGCACGCTTGATCCGGAAACCCTGCCGCCGTGCACGCCACGCACACCGAGTCCACGCACACCGGACTCTTCGCGTCGGGGCAGTCGCTCGAGTCCATGCACTCGCCACCGCTCGAGTTCGTCTCCGCCGTCTCCGTCTCGCTCTCGCTCCCGCTCATCGACATCGAGCCGGTCCCCGCCGTGCTCGGGTCCCCGGTCGGCTCGCTCGTCACGTCCGCCGTTGCCCCCGTCGCCGACGAGCTCGATCCCTCGGCCACGCCCTCGCAGCTCGGATCATCCTCGACCGACTCCATCCCGCCGCACTTCGCGTAGCAGGCGTTGGTGGCCGGCCTCGCCGCGACGCACCCGTCGTCGGCCTCGAACTCGCACCGCCCGCTCGCGCAGTAGCTCCGCTCCCCACCGTGCTTGCGCTCGCAGTACGCGTCACCGTCCTGGTTCTCGCAGTGCTCCTCGACGAACCCGCTGATTCGGCACGCCTGCGCACCGAGCAGCCCGAGGCCGAAGCCGCACACCTGCACCACCCGTCGTCGTCGTCGATTCGCCATCGTGAGTTCCTTCGCGTCACCGTCCACTCGCACGTCCGCATCCCACCGCATCAGAACCGTCCCCCGAACCCGAGCCCGCCGAATCGACGCCCCACCGCAGGCGCCACCGTGACTCGGCGCCCGTTCTGCTTGGGGCGCGTGAACGCCATGATCGCGCCGGCAATCAGGGCTGCACCGCCGGCGGCCAACAGCACGATGCCCGGCGTTTTCGTGCTGGTCCCTTCGTAGCGCGCGTGATCCTCGGCTTCGCGTTTCGTCTTGTCCGGCAACGCCAGCATCACCGCGCCGCCGACCACGCTCGCCGCCCCCAACCCGAGGAGCGTGTAGCCGGCCACCGCGACCGGGCGCTTCCGCGGCTTGCTGCCATCGTCGCGTGGCCCACTCGGTCCCGTCTCTGGGGCGGTCACCGCGGACGCAGCCGGCGTCGGCGGTGCCTCCTCGGCCGTGTCCGCGAGCGCGTCGAACCTCGCGCCGAGCGCCTCGGTGATCTTCGCGACGGTCATCTCTTCGGTGCACGGAGCGCACGTTCCTCGCTGCGACGTGCGACCGGCATCGGCGTCCCACGGCGTCGTCTCCACCGCGAACTCGAAGGCGGTCCCCTTGCCGCTCGAGTCGGCCACCTCGACCCGGATGCGACCGCGGGTCTGCGGGACCACTACGATGCCGCGCTGCTTCGCGGCGGCACGGATCTCATGCTCCAAGCGGCGATCGAACACCCCGCCGAACTCGCCGAGCTTGCTGGTGTCGATGTCGATCGCGATCGCGCGCGGACCCTCGACGGCCGGAGCATCCGCGCCGGCCTTCGCCGTCGGCGGCGCGGCTGGCCCGCCGAAGAGCAACGTGATCTGGACGAAGGGAATCCATGGGTTCATTCGGGCACCACTCCTCGGAGCGCTTCACACTGACCGACGGCTCGGACGACGACCGGATCGGCGCTCCCACGCCCGGCCGCGATGCAACGATCGAACTGGCGCGCTGCGACCAGCGCCTGCACGAGCTCGCGCTTGTGCTCTCGTGCATCCGCCCAACACGCCTTCTTCGCGAGCTGCGCGAGCTGCTTGTTATACTGGCCGGCGTCACGCGCATCGGCGGCGGCTTGCCGGGTGGCCTTGCAGGCCTCGGTCTCGTGCTCGGGCAACTTCGGCACGACCGAAGGCTTGACGGTGGACGGAGCAGGCTTCGGCACGGGCGTCACCTTCGTCGGGGACGGCGGTGCCTCCGAGGTCGACGCTTCGATCGGGCCCGCAGGCAGCGGGGTCGGCTCGACCGGTCGCGCGGGGCCCTCCGCGGCCACACGCGCCTGGGCGGGGTTCGCCACCGGGCGAGGCTCGGCAGCCGCAGGCTCCTCGCCACCATCGACATCTCCGCCCGCGACGCCTGCGTTCACGCTCGCGCTGGCGGTGGCATCACCCTCGCCATCACCAACAACCCACACGCCCGCGATCGCGACGACGGCGACCGCAACCGCCGCAATCCAGTACGCCTTCTTGCGCCCGCCGGCTGGCGTCTCCTCGACCGCCTTCACCTCGGGCAGCGTCGGGTCACGGCGATGAATCTCCATCAGCAACGAGGCGCGTGTGCGGGTCGGCGCCGCGAGCTCCGGCGCTCGTGCGTGCTCGGCATCGTCGCCGAGTGTCGTCACTTGCCCGAGCATCGCGCCGCCACCCATGCCGCCCGCAGCCGCGAGTTCGTCACTGTGATCCGCGTCGAGCTGCACGGCCTCGAGCTGTTCGATCAGGGCATCGAGCCCGATACGCTTGGACGCATCGCGAACGAGCGCGGACTCCACGAGCAGCGCGAGCGCCTCCGGGACATCCGCGCGCTCGCGGGGAAGCCGATACTCCGGCGCTTCGGGATCCAACTTCCACGCGACCGCCGCTGCCTCGGACTTGCCGCCGTGCGGCGCCTCGCCGACGAGCATCTCGGCCAGGGTCGCCCCGAGCGCCCACACATCCATCGAGACGCGTGCCGCCGCGCCGGCGGCCTGCTCGGGCGCCATGTAGTGCTTCGTGCCCGGCCGCTCGAACACCGCAGTCACGCGGGACGGATCGCGTCCGCCGTCCGCCGCGTTCTCGAGCTGCACCGGCGCCGCCAAGCCCAGGTCGAGCAGCATCGCGCGGTCCGAGAGCACGAGCACGTTCCCCGGCTTCACGTCGCGATGCACGAGGCCATGGCGATGCATGAGCTGCAGCGCGCGGGCGACGTCCCGGGCGATCCGCACCGCGCGACCGGCCGCCAACCTGCGCGTCATCACGAGTTCGTCGGCCAGCGCGGGGGCGCGCACGAACGCGGTTGCGACGTACGGCATCCCGCTCTCGAGCACCCCGCCCCCGAGCGTCTGCACGAGGTTCGGGTGCGTCCCGAGCTGCGCGCCGACCACGGCTTCGTTGCGCATCCGTGGTCGCACGTCGGCCCGCGCCGCGTTCTTTCCGCTGGCCACCTTCAGCGCGACCGCGAGCTCGCGACCGTCGGTCGTATGCGCGAGGTAGACGGTGGTCATCCCACCCTTGCCCAACACATCGTCGATCTCGTACGCGCCATCCGCCACGCGCGCCCCCCGGCGCAACACGCCGACCTCGAGCGCCATCCCGCCCAGCTGACGCGTGTGCAACGATGCACCGAGGTCATCGTCGTAGGGCAGCGGGACGTCGCCGCTGCGACCGTCCTCGTCCTCGCGCGCAGGCTTGGTCATGGCTGCACCACCGCGCTCGAGCTCCACTTCGCGTTCCCTGGGCCGTAGATCGTCAGCATGTAGCGGCGCCCGGGTTCGAGTCGCACGACCGGCACGTCGTACCAGATGGTCGCGCCCTCGGGTCGCCACTTGGCACGCTGGCTGCCGATCGGCAGTTGCACGTCGATCGACTTGCTGCCGATCTTGCGGATCTTGCCCCCGATGAGCACCTCGCACTTCACGAAGGGCGCGAGCCTCACCTCGACCTTGGGCTTGGGAGATGCCGCCTTGGGCTTCGCCTTCGCTGCGACGGGGGCGGGATCCGACGCAACAACTGGAGTCGCCGAGGGCGATGAGGCTGTCGGCACCGCGGTCTCGGGTACAGCATCGGCCGACACGGCCGGTTGCGGATCGGCAGCGGCACCGGGCGCGAGGTCCTGCGCCGGGACTGCTTTCGGCCCCGTGTCCTCGGCGCGCACGGGCTCGTTCACCGTAACGGCCTCGACGGGCAGCAGCACCGGGCCCGCAAGCACATCGGGCGCGGCCGCTCGGATCGCCGCCTCGCCGGGCTCGGGCTCGGCCGACTGGGTGGCACGCGCGCGAGACTCTGCGGCGACGGGCGGGTCGCGTCGCTCGGGCCCCCGCGCGAGCCAGACGAACACCACCGCGGCGCTGAGCAGCACCAGCGCGCCCGCGCTCGCCCACCACCGCCACGAGATGGCGGTACCGATCGCCGTGACGATGCCGGTTGTCTCGGGCTTGGCCTCATCGCCCCACGGTGCCGGGCGCGGGGCGAGCTCGTGTCGACTCGAGCCCGGGCCCGGTGCGCGCATCCTCTCCAGCTCGTCCGCTCCGATGACCGCCGTGCGATCGAGCGGGTCGACGCTCGCAGCACCCGGCGTGAGACTCACGGTGGCGATGCCCTCCGGTGCCGCGACACCGGCGATGGGCGAGACCGGGGGGTGCTCGGTTCCCCGTGGCTCGGCACGGCGCGGCTCCGGTCCTTGGACCGACGGCATGTCGGGCGGTCCCTGCAGCTCGAGCGTCGGCCCGCTCGGCGGTCGACGCGGTGTTCCCCGGCGTCGCATGAACGCGGGCGCATCCGGGTCGCTGCCGGCGTGTGGTCGTGCCTCGATCACACCCGCGGCGCCCGTCGGCCAGTTCTGGGGCTCGTCCGCAGGCACGCCCTCGACCTCTCCGGTCTGCGCGCCCGCGGCCGCGCGAATGTCCTCGATGAGCTCGAGCATGTGCGACGACGGCACCTCGAGCTCGACGTCGGTGTAGCCGGAGTGCGGGCCGCCATCGACTTGCCGCTCGTACAACACCCGGAGGTCGGCGGCGTCGCCGACGACGTCGCGCCACCGCTTGAGGAGGGAGATCGCCTCGTTCACATCGGCGCGCTCGTGGTGGTTGCGCCGCACGCAGCACCGGTAGAACTCGAGCAGATCGGGTGGGAAGCCCGGTATGTCGATGGCCGGGGGCTCCTGCGAGAGCGCAGCGCCGATCATCTCGGCCTGCGTGCCACGGGCCCGGAACTCGAAGCCGGTCACGAGCTCGTAGAAGATGGCCCCGACCGCGAAGACATCGAGCTTCGGCGTGCCGATCGACTGCAGCTGCTCGGGCGACATGTACTTCAACTTGCCGCGGATCAGGCCCTCGGTGATGTCGGCCATGTGCTTGCCGACGCCGAAGTCCATGATCTTCACCTCGCCGGCCGAGCTCACCAGCACGTTCTGCGGGTTGATGTCGCGGTGGATGATGCTGGCCGAGCGCCCCTCCCTGCGGAAGTTGTGCGCATGGGCCAGCCCCTCCAGGATCTGGCGCACGATGTAGACCGCGATCGGCAGCGAGAACGGCCGCCCCACGTTCCGCATCCGGTTCATCATCTGCCCGAGATCGACCCCGTCGATCCGCTCGACCTCCATGTACAGCAGGCCGTTGATGATGCCCGCGTCGAGGCACTGCACGATGTTCGAGTGCGAGAGCTGACAGGCGAGGAGGATCTCGTTCAGCAGCGCCTCGCGGTTGACCTCGTCCATCGCGAGCTGGTCGCGACGCCGCATCGGGATCTTCAGCGCGGAGACCTTCCTCCCGCCACCGGGGAGGTCCCTGCGCACGAGGTATACCGCCGCCATCCCGCCGACGCCGATGGGTCGCACGAGTTCGTACTTGCCGAGTCGCAGCGGCTCGGCGACGGGGCGCTCGCCCGGCGTCGGGGGTCGAGGCCTGTTGCGCGGCGACTTGCTCATCGAGAGTTCCTCCTCGCGTGGCGTCCGTTCGCCGCACCGCGACGCGCGGCGCGTCGATCATAGCCCGCGGCGACGAGCGAACGCCATCGGGGCGCGTCGAGATCGCGGGCTGGCGACGCACGCGAGCTGTCCCGAAGGGTCATCGGCCAAACGGCCAGCGTCCCACGACGCGAGGCGATGGCCCTCATCGAGCCGCTGAGTTGTTCCTCGCCGCACACTCGCGTCGGCGGTTGAGCAAGTCCCGGGCCATGCCGCACATGTCCTCGCGGGACATCGCTCATCGATCGTTGCGCGCACGACGACCGACCGCCGGACTCGGCCGGAGAACCTCGACGTGCACGCGGGTGAACCCCGAGGTGCGTTGCCTCTGCGACGGGCCCCCGCGCGTCCCTACCGTCGACCCGGCATCCGCCCGCGGCTAGACTCGATGCAGCTCTTGGACACGCTCTGGTTGCTCGAGCAGGAGGCGCTCCATGTCCATCACGAACACTCCCGATTCCGCCACCGCGCAACACTTGCTGACCGCGACCCTGAGTCAGCGCCGCGAGGGAGAGGTCTACGAGGAGCGACTCGTCCACGCGACGATCCACGTCCTCGGACCCGAGGACGCGGCGTCGTACGTCCTGCCCTACCCGCGTGCGGTGGGTGGACGATCCGAGCACGCCGACATCCCCCTGATGCACGCGTCGGTCAGCTCCGCCCACTTCGAGCTGACGTTCGGCGAGCACGCGGTGATGCTGCGCGACCTTGGGAGCCGCAATGGCACCTGGGTGGGTCGCGCCCGCGTGCATGACTCCGTCGAGCTGCATGACGGCGCCGAGTTCTTCGCGGGCGGCTGCGCGCTCCGCATCGAGTTCGGCGGCGAGCAGGCCCGCCCCATCGCCGTCGACAGTTCGTTCCATGGCCTGCTCGGTACCAGCAAGAAGATGCGCGAGCTCTTCGCGCTGCTCGCCCGGGTGGCCCCGCTCCCCCTGTCGGTGTTGCTGCTCGGCGAGACCGGTACTGGCAAGGAGGAGGTCGCCCGAGCGCTGCACCTCGCCTCGGGGCGGCCGGGCCCGCTCGAGGTCCTCGACTGCAGCAACATCCCGCGCGAGCTCTCGGAGTCAGTCATCCACGGTTATCGCCGCGGCGCGTTCACGGGCGCGACGACGGATCGGCCCGGCGCGTTCGAACAGGCGGCCGGCGGCACGCTGCTGATCGACGAGATCGGCGAGATGCCCCTCGACCTCCAGCCCAAGCTCCTGCGCGTCCTCGATCGCCGTGAGATCCAGCGCGTCGGCGACACGCAGGTGCGCCCGGTCGACGTGCGCGTGTTGGCGGCCACGAACCGCGACCTCCAGGCAGAGGTCGCGGCGGGCCGCTTCCGGGCCGATCTCTTCCACCGGCTCGCGCAGCTCACGATCGCCCTGCCGCCGCTGAGGGAGCATCCCGAGGACATCGCCGTACTCGCGCGCCACTTCTTGGTGAAGGTCGCTGCCACGACCGGGCAGCCGTTGCAACTCACGGACGAGGCCATCGCGTTGCTGAGTACGGAGCGCTGGCCCGGCAACGTGCGCGAGCTGAAGACCGTGATCGAGCGCAGCGGCTACCTCACGCGCGCCCCGAACATCCGCGTCGGCGACGTGATCCTCGACGCCGAGGGCATGCGAACGGTGCGGGACCACCATCTCCTCGGCCTCCCGCTGAAGGAGGCGCTCGAGCTACTCACGGATCGGTTCGCCCGGGACTACTGTCAGCAGCTGATCGCGCGGCACGGCGGTGACCTCGATGCCGTCGCGACGCAGATGGGGTACTCCCGGAAGGGGCTGCGGGAGTTGATGCGGCGGGTGGGGTTGCGGGATGATTGAGGCCCGACTAGGCGCCTCCCTCGCTAGCCCGCCAACTCCCCGGAGATCTCCAGTCGACGCATCCCCGTGCTCCGTGATCGCTTGGTCCAAGATCCTGTAATCACTCATCCTGGCGGCGCACGCCTCGACCAGCAGCGGTGTTACTACTGACTAAGCTGGATGGATGCAGGACGAACACGATCCCGCCCTCCGGATCCAGAACTTCATCTTCGACCTCGCGCGCGGCGCTGGAGAGCTGCTCCTTCAGGCGCGACAGTGGTGGCTCGCGAACCACGAGACGGTTGTCCGTGACACCCTCCCCGCGTTTGTCGATGTCGCCCAGGGCCTCATGGCCTGGGACGCGAACCTCAAGCGGGAGCCACGGTTCCGCTCGTGGGTTGAGAGACACGGCGACGTGCTCGACGCCAGCTTCCCGGACCTCGACTCAGCGTGGCGCGAATACGTCGAGCATGGAGGGCTACCGCCTGGAGCGCGCGGGGTGGTGCTCGCGCAGGAAGGCCGAGTCCCGGCTTCCCCATGGGCCGATCCAGAGACCGAGGAGCTCGATCGCGCGGCGCCGCCATGGGAGTACGCAAGCGAGCTGGTCGTCTCCGTCTTCCTGGTCGGGCTCGGGCGGCATCGGCTGCGCCACCGTCCGCGGTCTCGACGCGTGACGCAGCGCTGAGTCCTGCGCTCGCTTGCCGTCCCGTTGGGCCCAGAGTGGATTTCCGAGCCGGTGCGCGTCCCGGCGAATTCTGAGCTTGCGGTGCGAGTGACCGCCTGGCACCGACCAGGGTGCTGCCTGCCCGCCATGTTCCTCGCTTGCGACCCGATCGCCCGGCCGATCACCGTGGCAGCTTGAACGCATGGCTGCACACCAGTCGCGGGCCCGCCGACGACGAGAACCACGACGCGCTTGTCCTCGTACTGCTCGACCACTGTGCGGTTGAGGTCATCTCCGAGCCCTCTCTCGTGCAGCGCTACCTCGACGAAGGGTTCATCGAGTACGGCGACGGAAGAACCAGTTTCTACGACCCTCAGACCGACTGCGTCGTCATCCTCGGGGAAAAGGAATAGTTCCCAGCCGGCGAGTGAACCGGCCCTCACCGCCCCCCCAGCCTGCCGTGCCACTGGCACGAGCTAGCGACGAGCGTGGCGCCTACCCACAGGGCTCCGTGCTTGCAACCCGATGGCCGGGCAGATCGCCTCGATCCTTCAGCCGGATCCGACACAGATGTGGGCGTCGATCCCTCGGCGTCGCATCCCCGCGGGCCCGCAGGCCGCCGCGCATGACGTGCCGCGAATCCCCCGGCGCCGCTCAGCTTTCGTCGTCGCACACCGGCGCCTCGAAACAGCCGACGAACGGAACGACCTCCGTGTGCAAGCTGCCGACCACCTTGTCGCTGTCGAACGCAGCGACCGCGATCGGCCCCCGCAGGAATCGGAGCTCGAAGATCGTGTCGGTGCTGCCCGGCCCCCCTGCGGCGATGTACGCGATGGCACGCGCGTCCACGAGCTCGAGCCACGCCGGCGTCTCGAGCTCCATCGGCAGCCGGAACTCGACGCGCGTCTGCGACGCGGGCACGGCCGCCGTCAGCGTCTCGCACGTCGCGGGCCAGCTCTGCACGCGGACACCGAGCGAGGTCGAGCCGTCGTCCAAGCGGGTGCGCCACGCGATGGCGTAGGGCAGGTCGGGGATCGCGTCAGCGTCGCCGCACTCGGCGGGCCACGGTCCGCCCTCGGATTCCCCCGGGCCCCCGGACTCGGTCTCCGCGCCCTCACTCGTCCCGGACGAGGTGGACGTGGACGTGTTGGCTTGGTTCGAGCCTCCTGTCCGCGCGCCGTCGTGGCACGCTGTCGTCAGCGACATGGCCGAGCACAGGACGACTCTCCAGGCCCGCAGCCTTGGCCTCGTCGTTCGACCATCGAGTTCCGAATTCCGGTCATGCATGCGTTCAAGGGTCCTTCGTTCGAACCAACGGCCAGCACATCGGGCGGCACCCGGGACGAGCGCGGCGTCGCGCCGCCCCGTCACGAGCACGGGAGGTCGGACCCGGGGTCGCACTTTTTCTTCGAGGATCCCGTCGGGGAGAGCGCCGTGCGCACCGACTCCCAACTCGTCGGTCTCGTCACAACGCGATGCGTCGCAGCCAGCCGAGCGTCGCGTCGCCGACGGAGTCCTCACCCAGCATGTAGACCGCGTCAGCCCGGGCCGCGAGCTGCGCCCATGCGGGGGAGCTCGTCGGAGACGCCGGCGCCACCGCCGTGATCCCGACCAAGGCTCCGGTGCCATCGTAGCGGCGAAGCTCGAGGGACACCGGCGGACCGAGCCGCATCGTCGCGACCAACGTCCCGTCTGGGATCGCCACCGCATCGATGGGCCATTCATCGCCGGCGAGCGGATCGATCGCGATGGGCCCCGCGAACTCGAGCTCGGCGGTGAGCTCGACGAGCGAGATGCCGCCAGCAGGGCTCCCAAGGACGGTGAACCCCGTCCCACTTGGCACCACACGGCGCGTCGACGGGTCCAGCTGCAGTGACGCGCGCGGCGTCCCCTCCGCGGTCGCGCGAATGAGCGTGACCGGTCCGTCGAGGCTCTCGACCGTCACGTCGAAGGCCCCGCCTTCTCTGGACGCTACCAGCCTCGCCGAGCCTTCGCTCGATCCCGCATCGAAGTCCCACGTCCACGTCCAGGCCAGGCTCCCGTCGGGCGCGAACCCGTCGACCCAGGCGCGATGCACCTCGGCTCCCGTCGGGCGCTCGGTGCCGACCAAGTGCGTCCAACCGTCCGGCGCGCTCCTGACCGGGTCGTTCGGGGTCGAACTCTGTCCTTCGTGCTCTGCGCTCCGGGCCCAGACGGCGCCGAGCCCCTGCGCGTCGACCCGCCGAAGCTCGGTGACGCTGCCGGGGAGATCCACGGCGACCACCGTCGGGCCGCCAGCGGCGATGGCCTGCATTCTCCCCGCCTCCTCGAGCAGGATCTCGGCGAAGGGGATCCCGTCCTCACCGTAGCGGACGATCCGATTGGCCTCTCCGAGCTTCCCCAACACCAAGGCCGGCGCGCCATCGGCCTCGACCGCCATGTCATATGGAAACTCGTCGAGCTCGCGGGTCCACAGCACCTCGCCCGCGCAGTCGTCGAGGCACCCAGCGGGGCCCGTCGTCTCCTCGGAAGTCGTCGCGCCCCCGGTCGCGCCACCGCCCTCGCTTCCTCCACTGCCCCCCGCTGTGCCTTCGGCAGTGGCGCCGAACAGCGTCGGATCGGGCGCGCATCCCAGCGCGATCAGCATTCCCAGTCCCAGTGTGCGTGTCGTCATCGGTGTTCCTGACTGGTTGGGTCTCCACCAACGGACAAGCTGACGAGGCCTTCCGTCACCGTGCGTTCGATCGACGCGCGCACGCTCGCGAGATCGGTCGCGTCGCCGAAGCGCTCGCGGTGCACGTCGAGGTGACGCCGTGCGGTGGCGAGATCGCCGACGACCGCGGCAGCCCGCGCGTCGCGGAGCACGGCGATCTCGGCGTCGCGATCGTCGCTCGTCGACACGACGGCCTGCGGTGCCGGAGCCGGCGCAGGTCGAGCCAGGCGCGATCGCTCGATCGCCGCTGCGGCCGGCATCTCGACGCGCTCGATCGCGGGGAGCTCCGCCGCGGGCGGTCGTTGGGACACGACCCCAGGCACGTCGCTCGGCGCAGCGCCGCTCGCGACGATGATCGGGACCCGGGCTGCGTGCGAAGCAGGATCGACGTCGCCCGTCGCGGCGGCCGCGGAGACGGTGATCACGGCCAACGCGGCGGCGAGCTTCCCGAGCAGTGGCACCGTGGCTGTCACGCCGCTCGACCCGAGCCACGGCAGCAGCGCTGCCCAGGCGCGGGCGGCCGCCTCCCGGGACGGCTCGATCTCCTCACCGCTGCGCGCGATCATCCGCGCGCACCCCCGCTCGTCCCAGGCGGCGAAGTGCGCGTGGAAGCTCCGTCGCGCGACCTGCAATCGCGAGTAGGCCGTGCTCGGGCGAACGCCGAGGGCGAGCGCGAGCTCCGGCCGGGGCAACGCCTCGAGTTCGCCGAGGACGAACGCGTCGCGCTTGTCATCGTCGAGCGTGTCGAGGAACCCGAGCACCGCGCGCCACGCTTCGCGCCGGGCGACCTCGTCGTCCAAGGCGAGCACCGCGGGCTGCGACGTGGCCACCGCGTCGACGCGACGCGCGTGCCGCTCTGCCCCGCGACGATATCGCCACGCGACGCGACGGACGATCCCCGCCAGCCAAGCTCGACGGTGCTCGGGATCCCGGATCGTCGCCCAGCGCCGGTGCGCGGTGACGAAGACCTCCTGCGCCGCGTCCTCGCAGTCGCCCGACGCGACCCCGAGCCGCCAGAGCGTCCGCCACGCGAAGCCGAAGTGCTCGCGATAGAACCCCTCGAACTCGCGGCGCGACGACGGCCGGGCGTCCCGGGATGGCGCGGAGATTCGCACGTCTTAGGGGATTGTCTCCGGATGCGGACGTTCTGACGAACGTGCGGGGACCGGCCGCGACGTTTTTCGGGGCCGAGCGCGACTCAGCGCAGCGGGCCGAGCCGTACGACGATGCCCGCCCAGCCGCGGATGCCGCCGCGACGCGTGTCGGTCGTCGCCCCGGGGTCATCGCGCAGCGCGAAGCTCGGTCGACGCAGGGCCAGCACGAGCTCGGAGCCCACCTCGAGGGCCACCCGAGGGTCGACCCATGCCCGCAGCGAGAACGCACCGATCGCCGCGGCCCACAGCGCGCCGACGTCCTGCGACTCGGACACGTGAACCGGATGGGCCCAGACCGCACCGAGCTCGACGCCACCGCATCCCGACAGCGCGAGGATCCGCCGCGTCATGCCGCCGCATCCGCGCAGCGACACGTTGCCCGCCGCGAGCTCGGCCTCGGCCGGTGCGAGCCCGGCGATCGGGGTGCGACGCGCGAAGATCCAGTCCGCGCGGACCTGCACCGCCACGCGCGGGCGCTCGAGCGCGACCGAGATGCCGGCGCCGCTGTCGATCCCAGGGAGCTGCGCGTAGCCCACCAGGCCGCGGACGCCGAGCGTCGGCACCCAGCGTCGGCGGGCCGTGCGAGGCGTCGGCGACGGTGATGGCGCCTGCTCCGGGGGCTCGGGCGAGGGCGCGCCGGTCATCGTCGGCGTCGGATCCCGTGGTGACGGCGCCGGTGGGATCGCGGTCCGCGTCGCGACCGCGACGGGATCCGCAGCGACCGCGACGATCAGCGCCGTGAGATCCGCAAGCGCCTCGCAGCTCGCGGCGCCGTGCCGCTGCGTCCGGCCCGCGACCTCCAGGTCGACCGCGAAGCCGTCCGCCGACCGGGTGACCACCGCCCGCCCGCGCAGCGCCGTCTCGGGGACGACGGCGAGGCGGTTCGCGCGTGCGACGACATCCTGCTGCACCGGGCACTCGGCCGGCGCGGTCCAATCCAGCGGCGCGGACAATCGCAGCGCGACGCGGAGGATCACGGCGGCGACGCCCGACATTCGGCGCGGAGCGTAGCAGCTCGTCCCTCCCGCGCGAGGCGGGCGTCGGCTCGCGGCGATCGATCCAAGCGGCGATTCGGAGTTCGCTGTCTCGGCCCGCCCCGCGCTCGATCCCTACTGGATCGCCAGCAGCTCCACGTCGAACACCAGCATCCCATGCGGATGCCCGCGCGCCCCCTGGTACGCGAGCTCCTCCGGAATCCACAGCCTCCGCTTCTCGCCGAACACCATCAGCGACAGCCCTTCGGACCACCCCGGGATCACCTCGTCGAGGCGGAAGGTCGTCGGCGCGCCGCGGCGCACCGAGCTGTCGAAGAGCTTGCCGTCGGTGGTCCAGCCCGAGTAGTGCACCGTGACGGTGCTGTTCATGTCGGGGTGCTCGGTGCCGGTGCCGGGCTTCAGCACGCGGGAGGCGAGGCCCGACGCGGTGATCTCGACGCCCGGCGGCACGGCGGCGACGTCAGGCGGCGTGGGCGGCGTGTTGGGCGGATCGCAGGCACCGAGCGCGAGCGCGAGCGCCAGCGCGAGAAAGCGAACGCGGTTCACCGCGGCACTGTAACTCAGGCGCCCGGCCCTCAGCGCCCGCCCACCGGAAACCACAACGCCAGCTCCAACCCCGCGACCAGCTCCAACCCGCCGAGCCGCATCACCGATCGCGTGCGCTCCCCATCCTGTCGCGCGATGTCCACCGTGCGCGCGCCGTACTCCGGCACGAACGAGCCCGCGACCTCCAGCTTCGGGCCCAGCCGCAGGACCAGCGGCCGTGACCTCCGCAGCCGGATCCGCACCGCCGGGGACACGCGGGCGAGGCCGCCGAGCAGCGGTCGTCGCGACGCGCTCGCCGTGCCGAGCATCAGCGTCGCGCGCGAGCCACCTTCACTCAACGCCCACGGCTCGACCGTCACCGCGCCGGCCAGCAACAGCTCGGCGTGCTTCCATCGCCACGCCCAACCACCGCCGAGATCGATCCGCACGCGCAGCAGCGACAGTCCGTGGGTCGAGCGCGCGCCGAAGCGAAGACCGCCGGTGACGAGCGCGCCCCGTCGACGTCGCGCGTCCACACCGATGCGCGCGTAGCCGGCCCCGAGCGCGTCGGCGCCCGTGATCGGCGCGACGCCGATCACCACGCCACCGTCGATCGTCGGCGCGACCTCCCACGGCGGGGGCTCGTCGGGCTTCGGCGCGGGCGCCGGCTTCGGCTTCGGCTTCGGCGCGACCACGACCGGCTCCGGCTCCGGCTCCGGTTCTGGCTCCGGCTCGGGCTCCGGCGGAGGCGGCTGCGGCACGTCGACGCGATCGGGCTGGATCGTGCCGGCCTCGATCGCGAACGTCAGGTTGGCGATCGTCGCCGCGACCGCGCGGATCGACTCGCCGCCGGGCTCTGCCGCGAGCGTGCGATCGTACGCGAGGCCCTCGGCGGTGATGAGCGTGAACGCCAGCGTGCCGTCGTCGGCCGCGGTGATCTCGACGAAGTCGGTGGTCGTCGGCCGCGGCGCCTCGGCCGGCAGCAGCGGACGATCGGGCAATCGCAGCGACAGCGCGCTGCGGAGCTCGGCGGTCGACAGCGCCCCCCGCACCGCGACGACCAGCGGCCCCGGTCCCTGCTCGGGCGGCGGCACGTCGGTCGTCGGCGCAGGCGCAGCGACGCTCGGCGCTGCGCCGTCGACCAGCGGCGCAGCCTCGACCGGCGGCGCAGCCTCGACCGGCGCGGGCGCGGACACGAACGCGAGCCAGACGATGATCGCCCCCCCAGTCATGACGACGGACTCACGCAGACCCCGTCGACGCACGCCTGGCTGGCGTGACACGTCCGCTCACACACCCCGCAGTTGAACGGATCGGTGTCGAGATCGGTGCAGCTGTCCTCGCACGCATCGAGCGCGCCGCACCCGGCCGGATCGCACTCGCTGGCGTTGCAGACGATGTCGTCGCATTCGCGGCCACACATGCCGCAGTGCTTGTCGTCGGTGGCCAGATCGACGCACTCGCCGTCGCACAGGACCAGCCCGTCGCGGCAGACGCACGCCCCGTCGACGCAGGTCTCGGCGTCGCTGTCGCACGACTGCGCGCACACCTGCACGCACGCCCCGTCGACGCACGCGGAGCTCGAGTTGCACCACCGGCCACAGATCCCGCAGTTGGCCGGATCCGTGTCGACGTCGATGCACTGCGCGCCGCAGACCTCGAACGCGCACTCGTCGACGCACTCGCCCGACACGCAGTCCTCGTCCTCGCCGCACACGACGTCGCACCCACCGCAGTGGTCCGAGTCCTCGTCGACGTCGACGCACTGCCCGTCGCACTCGAGCTCGGGGCCCTTGCACTCCATCGGGCCGTCGTCGGTGTCGCCCGCGGTGTCCTGCGGCACGACGTACTGCAGCGTGCAGCCCGGAGACGATCCGAGCAGCGACGCCAACACCAGCGGAACGATCGCGCGGACGTTCATGGGTTCGATTGCCACCGCTTGGCCTCGGCGACGTGGGCTCCGTTGGGGTGGCGGCGAAGATAGTCGGCCCAGCACGTGCGCGCCACGGCGGCATCTTC
>LNFM01008043.1_pt1 | contig 28458 bp, 22 predicted proteins | sample 596031 | NCBI WGS metagenome assembly LNFM01 (sample SAMN04254537, study PRJNA301005) | activated carbon metagenome | isolation source: dual media filters at the Ann Arbor, Michigan drinking water treatment plant | place: USA: Ann Arbor
TCGGCAATTTGTCGCGACGCTGAAATCGGTGCAAACCCCTAAGGTTGAATGGGTGCACCCTTGCGCCAATCCCAAGTTCCGCTGCTGGCTCATCTCGACCGAAACCTGATGTCGCCTCTCGGGGTATAAGCGGTCGCAGCGCTCACGCCGTGACGGATAGACCGCGGCAGGCAGGCCATGACCGCTTCCTTTGCACGTCAGACCTATACGTGAGATTGGCGGCCAGCCCCTCGATGTCCCCTGTGGGTCACCAACGGGAATCGAGGCGAGTGGTGAAACGGGTTGCTTCATATCGATCAGCGGACGTTTGACTGGGGCGACCAACGCGTTGCCGCGGCGCGAGCCCAACGAATCAGTCATAATTGCACTCGAAAGCCGGGTGCAATGATCGAAACCAGCCTTTACCTGCCGATCAAGCGTTTCCTCGAAGGTTTGGGTTTCGAGGTGAAGGGGGAGGTGTGCGGGTGTGACGTGGTTGCGCTCGACGGAGGCGTGCCCGCGGCCGTCGTTATCGCGGAATTGAAGCTTGCCTTCACCCTTGAACTTTTGCTTCAAGCGGTCGACAGGCTGCCGGCTTGCGATGATGTCTGGCTCGCGGTGAGCGCTTCACGCCGAGGTCGCGGACGCGAGGGTGATGCGCGCGTGAGGAAATTATGCCGGCTTCTCGGCTTCGGACTCGTTGCCGTATCGGCCATGGGTAACGTCGAGGTCATTGTCGAACCTGTTCCATGGCGCCCACGCCGAGACCAGAAGCGACGCTCGCGCATTGTCGAGGAGCACAGGAAGCGCAGAGGTGATCCTGCCGTGGGCGGAAGCAGCCGCCGACCGATCATGACTGCCTACAGGCAACAAGCGCTCGATTGCGCGCGAGCGCTGGCGGGAATGCCGAGCCGACCGCGCGATCTCAAGCCCACGTTGCCTGACGCGCCTAAGATCCTCCAGCGGAATGTCTACGGCTGGTTCAAGCGCATCGAAAGAGGCCGATACGGCCTTAGCGACCTTGGTCGTGCCGAACTTGCGCGATGGACTGCGTAGTGTCCGGCGGCGCGATGCGCCACCTCAGGGCCACTCGCGTTCTATAGTGCGCTGAGGCGATGGTGTGTGCTCGCCCATGATGCGGTGGATCGCCCGGCGCGACACTCCTAGAGTTCGCGGTCGATCTGCGGCTTGGTTTTTCCCAACGCGTTATGTTGAACGACTGTCTCGGCGGCTATCGGGTGAGTGAATAGGCTGCGTTCATAATGGCAGAGAAGGTAAGGGGGCAGGCCATTTGCGCGGCCTTATTCGGTGACGGCTCGGGCGCCGGCTCGGGCGGTATCTCCGGCGGTGGTAGATTCACCGGTCGTGGGGCGTCAGGATCGCGAAGAGGTTCTGATATCGGCGCCGGCGGCCGCTCGATCGGAGGGGCGGTCTTCGGGTCTTTCGTCTGACCGCGGTGATCGATGAACTTAGCCATGGGCGGCTCCTGTGGGCAGACCTCCCTGCCTAACGGCGCCATAGCCTTCATAGTTCCTTTACCATAGACGCAGCCTCGAAAAGGTCCGCCTAACCATGGCGGCACCCGAGAATCGGCGGTGAGGCGGCTTCCGGGGCGCGCTCTTCTGTAAATCGGTCAAACGCCACCGCGACTGCACGCCGGGCGGCATAGATCACCGAACCAGACCAAACGGGCCATAGTATTCGCACCACTGCAGTGCTTGCGAACTTCGAGTGGCCAGCAGTAGCTAAACCGCGTGATGAGTTCTTCTTACCGAAATATCAGCATCGCGACCCTGTGCCGAACTTCGCAGGATCGAAGCCAATGCTGACCACCCAAGCAGCACCCTGGTTGCCAAAAGCTGGATTGATCAACCGGTTTTCAGCATTCTCTGGCACCCGTCTTGTCGTCTTGTCGTTGCTGTCTGTCGCTGCGTGTCGGAGCGACTACTTGATGGTATAGCGCGCGGAGAGAACGTCGCCGTGGTCATCTTTGCCGCTGATGACGACGATCGCACCGGGATCAAGCGGCGCTTTCAGTTCGCCGGAGAGCTTGGTGCCGCCGACATCGACCAGCGGTATCGTCGTGCTCTTGCCGCCTTGCTGGATAACGGCGCGCAGACTGACACCCTTCGTGCCGTGCACCTTGCCGTGGTCGATGATGTAGACCGTCAGATCTTTCGCTGTGACGACAAGCTCCAGTTCGTGGCCGCCTTTGCCGGCGAGCATGCCGCCATTCGGTCCGGCTTTTTGCGCATAGGCTGCTGGGATCAGCAGGAGGGTGAACAACAGCGCTAGAACGAACTTCATTTTCTTCTCCATTTGCTAGACCTATTGGGATTGGCCCCGGTGCGCTGCGTAGCGCCGCGAGGAAACGGCGCTGTCAGAAAGCCTCCGACAATCGACCTGGAGCGCCTTGCGCGGGACCTGCCTGGCCCTGTTCCGACGCACGTGCCTCGGCAATGCGCTGAAGCGGACGCCCTCCAAATCGGAGGAACATCAGCGGTGTCAGGATGGTGTCGATGAGCGTCGCGCTGATCAGCCCGCCGAATATCGTCACGGCGACCGGGTGGAGGATTTCTCGTCCAGGCTCACCCGCTCCGAACAGGAGTGGCACGAGCGCCAGCCCGGCCGCGAGCGCCGTCATCAGCACGGGGCTGAGGCGCTCGAGGCTTCCGCGCACCACGAGATCGCGACCAAATTTTTCGCCCTCGAACAGCGCCAAGTTGATGTAGTGGCTGATCTTCAGAATGCCGTTGCGAGCGGTGATCCCGGCCAGCGTGATGAAGCCGATCATCGAGGCCACCGAGAGCGGTTGGCCGGCAAGCCAAAGCGCGATGACGCTGCCGATAAGACCCAAAGGGATGTTGGCAAGAATGATCGCGGCGAGCACCGGCGACTGGTAGCGCTGGTAGAGAACCATAAAGATGAGGCCCAGCGATACGAGCGACAGGATGCCGATGATGAGAGCGGCTTCCTCCTGCGCCTTGAATGTGCCCTCCAACGCGGTGACATAACCTCGTGGCAGCGCCGTCTCTGCGATGATCCGGCGGACATCGGCGACGATCGCCGCCATGTCGCGCTCACCGTCTCCGTTGGCTGAGACGACGATGCGCCGCTGCCCGCTCTCGCGGAGGATCTGGTTCGGGCCATCGCTCTCCTCGATCTTGGCGAGCTTGCGCAGCGGCACAAATCCCATGGGCGTCGACACCAGCAGATCCTCGAGCCCCGACGTCGACCGGTCGGCATCAGAGATGCGCATCACCACATCGAACCGGCGGTTGCCTTCGACGATCTGAGAGACCTCGCGGCCGTTGGAAAGACCCTCGAGCGCTTCAGTGAGCGCCGCCGGCGTAATGCCGTAGAGGGACGCGCGCTCATAGTCGGGAGTCACCTTGAGCTGTGGAATGAGCACTTGCTTCTCGACCTGGAGGTCGACGAGGCCGGGGACGGTCTGGAGGCGCGTTCGCACGAGCGCAGCGAGCGTGCGCAAGGTGTCGAGGTCTTCGCCAAAGATCTTGACGGCGAGCTGGGCACGTACGCCCGAAAGCATATGATCGAGCCGATGCGCGATCGGTTGGCCGATAGCTACGGACGCCGGTAGGACCTCCAGGCGCCTGCGCATGTCGTTGTAGACCTCTTCCTTCGTGCGTTCCGAGCGCCGCAGATCCACGTCGATCTCGGAGTTGTGGACTCCTTCGGCGTGCTCGTCGAGTTCGGCACGGCCCGTGCGCCGACCCACGGTTTTCGCTTCCGGTACCTGCATCACGAGCCGCTCGGCGATCTGGCCGAGGCGATCGGATTCGGCGAGCGATATGCCGGGATTGAACTGCAGATTGACGAGGATCGTACCCTCGTTGAACGGCGGCAGAAACGCTCGCGGTAGCAAGATCGCGCCGACGCCCGCGAGCACGACACCTACGCCGATCACCGTCATCACCGTGCGTACGTGCGCGAATGTCCAGTCGAGGAGCCAGCGATTGCCGGTCTTGAGCTTGCGCACGACGAAGGTGTCGGCCTCGTGGTCGCTCGTGGACTTGGTGAGAAAGTAATACGCGAGCACCGGCGTCAAAGTGATCGAGGTGACCAGGGACGCCATGATCGAAACGATGTAGGCAATGCCCAGCGGCGTGAACAGGCGCCCTTCGATACCCGAAAGGGCGAACAGCGGAACGAAGACGAGCACGATGATCAACGTGGCGTAGAAAATGCCGGAGCGAACCTCGTGGCTTGCGGTGGCGACGACCTGAAGGACAGGGCGGGGCTCAGCAAGCTGTCGGTTCTCCCTCAGCCGCCGCATGATGTTTTCAATGCCGACGACGGCGTCGTCGACGAGTTCGCCGATGGCAATGGCGAACCCTCCAAGCGTCATCGTATTGATCGACAGACCGAAGTACTTGAAGACAAGAATCGTCACGAGGATTGAGACGGGAATTGCGGTCAGCGCGATCAGGGTGGCGCGCACGTTGAACAGAAACAGCATCAGGACAATGGCGACCACAACAGCCGCCTCCAGCAGCACTGTTTTGACATTGCCGATGGACGTCTCGATGAATGTCGCTTGCCGGAACTGGATCTGGTCCGCTTTGATGCCTGGTGGCAGCGTCTTCTGGATGTCGGCGAGTTGTGCCTCGATCAGCTTGGTCACGGCGACGGTGTCGGCGGTCGGCTGCTTCTGGACGCCGACGATCACGGCTTTCTCGCCCATGTAGCCCGCATCGCCCCGCTTCGGACGCGCGGTGAAGTCGACGCCGGCTACCTGCCTCAGCAAGATGCTCTGACCCTTGCGAGACACAACGACGACGTTGCGGAGATCTTCCAGCCGGTTGGTCAGTCCGATATTGCGGATGAGGTATTCCCGGGCGTGCTGGTCGACGAAGCCGCCGCCGGTATTGCTGCCGAACTGGCGAACCGCCGCCTCGATCTGCTGCGGCGTCACATCGAGCTCGTTCATCATCTGGATGTTGGGAACGATGCGGTACTGGCGAACTTCGCCGCCGATCGGAATGACCTGCGACACGCCGGGAATGGTGAGAAGTTGTGGACGAAGCACGAAATCCGCGACTTCCCTGACGTCCATGGGCGCCGCGCCGTCGACGGCCGTGAGGGCAACGAGAAGAATCTCGCCCATCACCGAGGATATCGGCCCCATCTGCGGCTGAACATTCGCGGGCAGTCGACCCTGGACGAGTGAGAGACGCTCCGCCACTTGCTGGCGGGCGCGAAATATCTCCGTGTCCCAGCCAAACTCGACATAAACGATCGACAGGCCGACACCAGACACCGAGCGCACGCGCGTTGCGCCGGGCATCCCGTTCATGGCTGTCTCGACGGGATAGGTGACGAGCTGCTCAACTTCCTGCGGCGCCAAGCCCGGCGCCTCGCTCATGAGGACGACCGTCGGTCGATTGAGATCGGGGAACACGTCCACTGGCAGACGCGGCAGAACGAAACTGCCGTAGGCGATCAGGATGAACGCCGCCGCGAGGACGAAGAGGCGGTTCTTCAAGCTGTGTGTGACGAGAATGTTGAACATGGGGGCGTCTCCCGTCAGCGCACTTGGTTGATGAGTTGGGCGCCCTGCACGACGATCTTGTCGCCGCGCTCGACGCCCGCGAGCACCAGCACGGTCGCGGAGTCGAAAGGTTCGAAGCGTATCGCCTTCGGTTCGAAGGTCTCGGGCTCCTTGTGACGGAAGACGACCATTTGGCCGTTGGGCGCCTGGGCGATTGCCGAGCGGGGTATGATGATCCCGGTGACGGGTGCACCAGCGCGGCCTACGATGGTGACGGGTGTGCCGACATTCAATGCCGGGCTTGGGTCAAGCACTTCGAAGGATATGACTGAATACTGCTGTTGCAGGGAGCGGCTGCGACCGACGAACCGGAGCCGCGACTGCACGTTGTCACCGGTCACGGAGGTGGCGCCGTTGATTTCGTCGCCATTGGATTGGTCGAAAGCAAGCGCCTCGACCATCAGGCTCGTCGGATCGACGATCGTGAACAGCACGTCCGACTGCGCGACGACCTGCCCCGCAACGACACGCGACGCGGTAATCACGCCTTCGACGGGTGCGCGCAGTTCTTCCGGCTGTATCCTCGCGGCGAGAAGCTCCTGTCGGCGCTTCAGGTAACCTTCGAGCTGAATGCGAATCTCGTCGACGACCGCGGTTGCCACGACGTTGCTGCGGAGGAGGCTTTCCTGCCGAGCAAGTTTCGTTCGCGCGAGAGCGATCTGCTGGTCGAGTTCGCCGAGCGTCTGGGTCATGTCTGAGGCATCCTTCGAAATGAAGGACGGGGCGACACTGCCCATCGGATCACCGGCTTTGACGCGCGAGCCGATCAGCGCCAAGCCATCGGCGGGTGGGATGAAACGGCCCTGAATGGTGCTTTGGACGACACCGCTCCGGTTCGGGTTCGCGACGATCCGTCCGACGAAGCGCACGGTGCGCGTCGTTGTCTCCGGTTCGAGGATGCGCGTTCGGATCTCGAGAAGTCGCTGCGACGGCTTCGGCAGAAAGATGCTCCCGTCGGGCTGTCGAGCCGGTCCATTGCCAGCGGGGGACGCAGCGGAAGATGGGCCGTGATCATGTCCCGGGCCGGCGAAGGCGACGGTCGATCCGATGACGAGAATACCGATGATCAAAGCGACGGCTGTCGCGCCGCGGCGGCCGCCTTTGATGAGTAGCCCCAGGCCCAACAAGCCGAGGATGCCGGCGCCGGCCCAACCCAGCAGCTTCGGCGAAACCTCGGTATGTTCCTTCAAGTGCGTCCAGATGGAATGGTCCAATCTCCCGACCAGGCCGCCAGATGGGGGAATCTGAATCGATCCCACAAGGAGATCGGTCACCACGTCATCGGTGATGGCGACAAGAATTTCGTGACTGCCAGCAGATTTGAGGTGAGGTGATGCAACCTCGTAGGTGCCATTCTTTTGTAGCTCGGCCTGGACCGCTACATCGCCAATGGTCACCTCCAGTTTCGCAGACGTCACCGGCGCGTTGTCTGCGAAGCGGTCGAGGTAGATGACGAGCACCTCACCCTCGACGATGCCGACAAGCTGGTAGTTCTCCGACACCGCCGTCACGCGTGGAGAGGCTGCCCCGGCGGTGGCGCTCGGTCCGGGACCATGATCGTGGCCCTCGTGTGCCCGTGCCGGCAACGCGGCTGAGGCGATGGTCGCGAAAGCCAGCGCGAGGACGCAGGCAAGTCGGCGTACGCCGCTATGGCGCGCACAAATCATCATTGTTGGAAGTCCGTTCAGTTGAGCATGAGGCCCTAAGGCCCCGGGCGATCAAAACTGAACGAATGACCTTGGTGGCCGCTCGAGAGACACGCGGTCGAGGCCCTTACTCGAGTGCTCCGTAATCACGAAAGGCACGGCATCGGATTGGGGAGCTGTAGTGGACACCCCTGCCGCAAAGATCGCCACGCCGCCGTGGCACGTCAGGTCGGCGCAGCAAGGGTGGGCGGCTTTGTCAGAAGAATGATCCGTCGCTGGTGCGTCGTCGTTTTCACCGTGGTCGACAGACGACGCGCCCGTTACATCGTCATGGAGGTGGACCGCAATCTCCGAGGCTCCGCCGTTGGCAGCGCCATGACACGCGTGAGCAAAGCTTCCCCATACAGTGACCAGCGCAAAAACGAGCGCTAGGGCTGGGATCAACAGCCGTCCTACACGGGCATGTCGCACGAAAGGTATCACGAGTGCCTTCTGGCTGAGTGCGCTCTCGAATGCACCATTTGGCTCTGAAGCTCAAGTAGCATATCTAGCAAAATAGGCCAAAGTGCGCATGTGGTGATGGTCGATGGTCAACAAAGCAGATCGAGCGACTTTCACCAATCTTTCCATGAGCGCCATATCGTCGGTGCGGGCTCTTGCGTTGCAATCACGCGATCTCTCTACGGATGTTCCCCCGTTTAGTAAGTGGTCGGCGACGCCAAGTGGGGCGCAAGAAGCGCTGGCGCCGCGCAGGCGCACTCTGCCATCCGCCATTCGAACATCGATCGGAACTACCGCGGCGATGACGTGCCTGGAGAATTCGTAGAGGATGGTTGAGAGTGGCCGTGGTCATATTCGGAGGTTCATCGATGGTGGTTTGGTCTCCTCTCAGGTTCAAGTGCGGACTCGAAATCGCCAACCGGTTTGTCATCGCTCCCCTCACGACCAACTCGTCACATGAGGATGGCACAGCCACCGACAGTGAACTCGCGTTTGTCCGGCGGCGGGCCGCCAGCGGATTCGCCGCAACCATTTCATCCGCCGCGTATGTCGAAGAAGATGGGCGATCCTGGCGCAGCATTGGCGCCACGCATGACGGCCACCTGCTGCGGCTGCGTGCCCTGGCTGAGGCCATGCGTGCTGCGGGTGGCCTAGCGGTCCTGCAGATCTATGACGGTGGCCGCATCGCCATTCCTGAGATCATAGGCGAGAACCGCATGCGCGCCGCCTCCGCGATCCCGTCGCTGCGACCGGGTTCGAACACACCTCGGGCCATGACGAGCGACGAGGTCGAAGGTCTGGTGGCAAGTTTTGGGCGCGCGGCCTCTCTCGCGCGGCAAGCCGGGTTCGACGGCGTTGAAATCCATGGGGCCAATCACTACGCGGTTCACCAATTCTTCTCCCCGCGCGCCAATCAGCGCACCGACAGTTGGGGTGGCACCCTCGCCAAGCGCATGAATTTCCCGATCGCCGTTGCGAGGGCCGTCCGCGACGCCCTGGGCCCCACGCTAATTGCGGGCTTCCGCATCACACCCTTCGAGGCCGAGCAGGAAGGCTACAAGCTCGACGACGCCAAACGGCTCTGCGATGAGCTTGCTGGCCTGGGACTCGATTACATCTCCATATCGCTCGACAACTACCGTTTAAGCCGGCCCACGGGCGAGGCGCGTGTGTACAACGCCCCCTTCGAGCAGACCTACACCGCGACTGAGAGCCCCATTACGGCTCTCTCGCGCGTCATAGGCGGGCGTTGTGCAGTTATGGCAAGCGGCGGAATCAAGACGGCCGCGGATGCCGAAGGCGCCATCGAACTGGGCGCCGATGTCGTCGCGATTGGGCGGGCTGTGGTGGTTGATCCCGAGTGGATTGCAAAGGTTCGCGGAAAAGCTGAAGCGTCCATCATTCCGGGCCTGCCCAGCGATGAAACGACGATCGCAGAGACCCTGAGCATTCCTCCCCCGATGGTCAAATATCTTCTGAGCCGCCCCGGTTGGATCCCGCGCCTCTCGTAGGCGGATTACACATCCAGATGTGCTGGCTTTCGAACCATGCGTAAGTGCCGCCCATGCGCGCCGGCATAAGCCCGCGCATCGGTTTACATCCCCAGCCGCCTGCACGCATACCGCGGTATGAGTTCGTCAAACTTGGACGTTAAGTAGACGGACCCTGCGTAGGATAGCGAAACGGGGCCGTTCGTCGCATCTTCTGGTCATCGGCGCTGCTGAAGCGCCTACCAAGCCAAGAGGAGACCGACGATGTCCACCACCACCCTGACAATCCGCGGCACCTGAGTAACGCGCCCGGAACCTTCCGCAGCAACGAGTAAAGGGCGCAAGGTTAACCTCGCTCCGCGCCAACCATACGCAAACCTAGAATTCGCCCGGTTCGGGCACACGAACTTCGGCACACGCCGAAGACGACCGCGAGAGCTCGGCCGCAGCTCCCGGATCGCATCATCGAAGCGGCCGACACAGAAAGAATGGAGACGACCAATGAAAACGATCATGAGCACCCTGATTGCCCTCGGCATGCTCGCTGGCTCGGCAAACGCCCACGACGCCTTCAGCGATCCGCGCCAGGCGCTCCCCTATAGTTCGCCCTATGAGCAGGCTCTGCCCCGCACCAGCAACGATGACTTCAAGCAGGCTCTGCCCCGCTCGAGCAACGACGACTTCCGCGACGCGCTGCCCTTCACGGAAGAAATCTTCACGGACATCGTGATCGCCACGCCGTGACCCGGCGCGCACATGAGTGAAGCAGCAAGAGCGGCCCGGAGCCAGATCCGGGCCGCCACAGGCCAACGTGGCCCTCGTCATGGGCGATAAAATACAATGTGAAACTTCAACCGATCAGGTCGCCCGGAACTCATTTTACCACCCGCGCAGCGCTTCCCCGCGATGGACCACACCGCGTGACAGTGCATTCTGGTCCCTACGATTCATGAGCTATACCTAGGTTTGATTTCGGGCTCCGCGGCGCCCTGCTATGCAGAACGCAATGTTCGCACAGCCGGATCGGATCATGCCATCCAACGCTCACGAAATAGCGATTGTTCACATCATCGATGACGATGAGTCCCTGCGGCTCGCGGTCGATAGTCTGTTGCGATCGGTCGGCTTGCAGACGCGGACCTATGGTGCGGCGCGGGAGTTTCTCGACGCTAAGCGGGACGATGTTCCCGGTTGCCTGGTGCTTGACGTGCGCCTTCCCGGCATTAGTGGCCTCGATTTCCAGGAGCAGCTCTCCGACCACGGCATCCACATGCCGGCCGTCTTGGTTACCGGGCACGGCGATATTCCCATGTCGGTTCGCGCTATGAAGGCCGGCGCCGTGGATTTCCTGCCGAAACCGTTCCGCGACCAGGACATGCTGGACGCCGTCATGGGCGCTATCGCGACGGCGAGGCGGCAGAAGTCCGCAACCGCTTCGCGACTCTCTCACCCCGCGAGCGTCAGGTGATGATGCTCGTGACGGCCGGGAAGATGAACAAGCAGGTCGCAGGCGATCTCGAACTCAGCGAGATCACAGTCAAGATCCATCGAGGGTCCGCCATGCGCAAGATGGGGGCGCGCACGCTCGCCGACCTCGTCCGGATGGCTGACGCCCTAAAAACGGCAAACGAATAGAGCGCAGCTCTAACACCTGCGTATGATTTTCCGCCAATGGTCCGTATGCGACAAGCGGTGTCCGAAGGGCGGGGCTCACGGTGGCCTCACCAACACATGCAAAGGACAGCCCGTGTCGGCTTCCCAATTGGTTTGCATCATCGACGATGATGACTCGCTGCGTGCCGCGCTGGTCGGTCTGGTGCGGTCGGTTGGCCACGAGGCCCGCGGATTCGAGTCAGCGGAGGCCTTCTTGCAGTCAGGCGCAATCGACGCGTGTGCTTGCCTGGTGACCGACATCCAGATGCCGGGAATGACCGGCGTCGAACTCAAAGAGTATCTCTCGGCCCGGCAGATCGACCTCCCGGTGATCATGATCACCGGCCGGCCGGATCCGGGCCTGGAAGAAAAGGCACGGGCTGCGGGCGCGGCGGGCTTCATGAAGAAGCCGTTCGAGGCGAGCGCGCTGATCGGCTACCTCGACAGGGCTTTGGGAAGCGTATCCTGACAACGCAGCCGCGATCCGATATGCCGGGTGAGTCGGGGGGCAACGGGTGTATGGCGATGGCGTCGGATGGGCTGGAAATTCTCGACCTGGTCGCGGAAAGCATCATAGTCCGTGATCTCGAAGGCCGGATCCAAGCGTGGAACGCGGCATCCGAAGCGCTCTACGGCGTCCCTCGCGCTGCGGCCTTAGGAAAACTCGCACAGGACATCCTGAAGACGGCATACCCGTCTCCTGTTTCCGAGATTGAGCGCGCCGTGCTGGAGACAGGGACCTGGGAAGGCGAAGTCCGACGCGCGTCGGCAGAGGGCGCGCCGTTAAAGATACTGGCACGGTGGGCATTGCGTCGGGACGGCGAAGGCTACCCCATCACCATCGTCGAGACGGGCCGCAGTGTCACGGAATCGAAGCGACTGGAGGAACTGGAAGCGAGTGAGCGCCGCTACCGCGACCTTTTCCACTACATGCCGATCGGCCTGACCCAGGTTGATGCGAGCAGGATCGTCCCATTGTTCAAGGAACTTCGCGCCCAAGGCGTGACCGATCTGAAGGCGCACATCGACGCGCACCCCGATTTCCTGCCGCGCGCGATCGACGCAATGCTGGTCGAGGAGGTGAATGAGCAAAACGTCCAGATATTCGGCGCCCAGACAGCCGCTGAAATGCACGGTCCCGTCAGCCGATACTTCCAAGCCGCGATGCCGACGATCCGTCGCTCGATCGAGGCCCGCTATGCCGGCGTCGAATTCTTTCAGGAGGAGATGAAAGCGACGCGGATGGACGGCAGCGTTGTCGATGTCCTGTTCGCGACCGCGCGACCGGGCGCCATCGCCGACAAGAGCCTGGTCGGCTTCATCGACATCACCGCCCGCAAGAAATCCGAGGAGGGTTTGCGCCAGAGCGAATACCGCTACCGCAACATGTTTCAGGCCATGGCGGCGTCATTCTGGGAGTTGGATTTCTCAGGTGCAAACGAGCTCGTTCGCGGAGTGCTGAAGTCCGGTGTCACGAATCTTCGGCAGTACTTTCTGGCCAACCCGGACTTTGTGCGGGAAATGATGAAGCGTACGCGCGTCGTCGACGTCAACGACCAGACCGTGGCGCTGTTCGGGCGTGGCGACAAACAGGAGCTGCCCGAGGAAAGCACCCAGGTCTACGCCGAGGCTTACGCCCACGCCGCCGAGCAGGCACCGAACTATTCGACCGAGTGCCGCTTCCGCCGCATCGACGGCAGTCTGTTCGACGGCCTGTTTACGGTAGCCTATCCGCCGCGAGAGATGGGCCGTGGCACCACCATGGTAGGGGTCATCGATGTTACCGCGCGCAAACAATCGGAAGAAGCCCTGCGCGCCAGCGAGCGGCGCTATCAGAGCTTGTTCCAGGCAATGGCAGTCTCCTTCTGGGAGGTCGATTTCACTGGCGTTCGCGAACTGCTGCGGCGGGCGCGGGCATCCGGCGTGATCGATTTCGGGCAGCACTTCACGGACAATCCGGGCTTCCTTCGCGACATCATGCGGGAGACGCGCGTCGTCGACGTAAATGACCAGACCGTTGCCCTGTTCGGGCGTGGGATAAAGGAGGAGCTTCTCAAAACCACCGATCTCGTATGGCCGGAAGAGAGCTGGCCCGACTATGCGCAGGCGATTCTTTCCTCCCTCGAGAACAAGCCGAGTTTCTCCGTCGAAACGCGCCTGCGACGCCTTGATGGGACGATCTTCGATGCGCACTTCACTGTTTGGTACTCGCCCGACAACAGGACCGCCGGTCTCGCCGGCGTGATCGACATCACCGAGCGGAAGCGTGCCCATGCCGAACTCGAACGCAGCAACGAGCGTTATCGGCATCTCTTTCACCATCTGCCCATCGCGCTATTTCAAATGGACTCGAGCAACCTCCTCGCGTTTATGCAAGATCTGCGCGCTCAAGGGGTGACCGACCTCGATCGTCATTTCGACAGCAATCCAGATGACCTGACGCGCGCCATGGAAGCCGTAAAAATCGCGGAGGTCAATCACAGCGCCGTCCGCCTTTTTGGTGGGCGAGACGCGGACGACCTCATCGGATCCATCGCGCCCTACTGGACGACAAGCAAACAGACACTCCGCAACATCCTCAACTCGCGATACAACGGCGAAGAGTCCTTTCGAGAGGAAACGAAGCTTGCGACGCTGGACGGTCGCGTGGTGGAGGGCCTTTTCACGTCAGCATTCCCGCCGGCATTGTCGGAAATGGGCATCAGCGTGAATAGCTTTGTCGACGCGACGGAAAAGAATCGCGCCGAGGAAATGCTTCAGCATGTGCAGGCGGATTTCGCCCATGCCGCACGCGTATCGATGCTTGGCGAGTTGACCGCTTCCATCGCGCACGAGGTCAACCAGCCACTTGCCGCCATTGCCGCGAATGGGGAAGCGGGTCTGCGCTGGCTGGCGCGGCCAGAACCGGACGTCGTCGAAGTGCGCGAACTCACCAAGCGAATCGTCGCCGACGCGCGCCGTGCCGCCGATGTCATCTCACGCATCCGTGGCATGGCCGTCCGCCGCGCACCCGAGCACGCTTCGCTGGCGATCGACGAGGTGATTCGCGAAGTGTTGCTATTCCTGCGCCATGAAGTGCAATCACGGGGTGTCACGATCACCTATCATCCCGCCCGAAGCGTGCCCCCAGTGCGTGCCGACCGCACGCAGCTCCAGCAGGTGATTGTCAACCTTGCGGTCAATGCCATGCAGGCGATGGCGAACGCGTCCGACGGCTCCCGCAACATCGTCATCCGCACGGCGGCGTCGGACGACGCTACGATGGTTTGCAGCATCGAGGACAATGGTCCGGGCATCGATGCGGTCGGTCTTGCGCGACTGTTCGACAGCTTCTTCACCACGAAGGAAGGCGGCATGGGTATGGGGCTGCCCATATGCCGCTCGATCATCGAGGCGCACGGCGGTCGGATCTCCGGCGACAACTGCAGCACCATCGGCGGCGCGCGCTTTATGTTCTCGCTCCCGGCGGCAACCTAGTCGCTCCCACTCCATTCATACAAAGGTTTGATCCGCGTAGCCGCCTGTACAATGGCTGCAACGAACCTTGCACGGCATCATCCTCCTCATGAACTCGCGGGCCGCAACGGCCGGTGACAAAGGGGAGAAAGAAAATGTTGTCGACGTCTCATGCGATCAGCACCCGTTCCGCGTATGTCGATGCCCCCAATCGAGCCGTGGATGTCGCGGGCCGCACGCTTGCCTACCGTTCGATCGGCACGGGAACGCCTGTGGTGCTCGGCACGCGGTTCCGCGGGAACATGGACAAATGGGATCCCGCTTTTATCGACGCGCTCGCGAACAGCGGCTTCCGGGTCATCACGTTCGACTATAGCGGACTGGGACTTTCCACCGGCCGGGCAACCTACAATCCGATCGAGATGGCCGCGGACTTCCGCGACCTAATTGCGGGATTGAATCTCAAAGACGTGGTGATCTTGGGCTGGTCGCTCGGTGGGCTCGCGGCCCAATCGGCCCTTGCTCTCTATCCGACGGACGTTACGCACCTCGTTCTCATCGGATCTGGGCCGCCGGGAGAACTGGTCAAGACGGCGGAGCCGCTTTTCTATGAAATTGCGGCGAAGGAAATCAATGACGAAGACGACAACGTCATCTTGTTCTTCGAGCCGGCATCGGCAGCGAGCCGGGCGGCGTCCGCCCTGTCACTTCAGCGCATGGCAATCCGCACCCATGGTCTCAGCGCAGAAGTGCCGATCGACTTTGCCCGCGCTGCGCTTGGAACCGAGCCGAAGAACCCGATCTTCCCAGCCGACCCGATCCTGGAAGCTCTGAAGAAAACCACCGTTCCGGTTCTGCACGTCGGCGGCGATCACGACATCAGCTTTCCGATCGAGAACTGGTACGCGCTCAGCCCACAACTGAAGACGCTGCAGCTGGTGACGTTTCCGCAGACTGGTCACGGTCCGCAAAACCAGCACCCGCAGATGGCCGCGGACGCCATCGCCAGCTTCGTCCGCAACACCTGAATGACACCGTCAATCCACCAACCGTACGGGAGACCTCAAATGACCAAGACCATCATGCTGATCCACGGTGCCTGGCTCAATGCGCAGAGCTGGGAGGGTTTCAAGGCCCGCTACGAGGCGAAGGGTTATACGGTCGTCGCGCCATCGTGGCCGCTCGATGATCGCGCGCCGGCCGAGTTGCGCGCGAATCCGCATCCCGATCTCAAGAACGTCGGTATGAATCGGATTCTCGACCACTACGATCAGGCGATCCGCGCGCTTCCCGAGGCCCCAATGCTGATCGGCCACTCGTTCGGCGGCACGATCACGCAGCATCTGCTCGATCGTGGACTCGGCGTCGCCGGTGTCGCGATCGATCCAGCACCGACCTCCGGCATCCTGGTTGGCTGGGACACGATCAAGTCGACCTTTCCTGTATTCCTGTCATGGGGTAGCTGGGGCCGCGTCATGACGATGTCGCGCACGTTCTTCGCGACGCGCTTTGCCCAGACGATTCCGCCCGCCGATGTCGACCGCCTGTACGACCGCTACATCGTGCCGACGCCGGGCAAGGTGTACTGGGATGGCGTCGTCTCCGCCGGCGGCAAGATCCGCTGGGACAATCCCGATCGCGCGCCGTTGCTACTGATCGGCGGCGGCATCGATCGCATCGCTCAGTCGAAGATGACCGAGGCGATGTACGCAAAACAGAAGCTGGCGCCATCGACGACCGAACTGAAAATCTATCCCGACCGCTCCCACTGGACCTGCATTGAGCCAGGTTGGGAGGAGGTGGCGGATTTCGCGCTCGATTGGGCTGTGGCACACGCACGACCGAACAACGTCCGCGCAATCAAAGCCGCCTGACCCCGACCACGAACAACTACTCAATCAAAAAGCCGCAGGAGACGATCATGAGCACGGTCATCACGACCGACGGCACGACGATTTTCTACAAGGACTGGGGCACCGGACAGCCGATCGTCTTCAGCCACGGCTGGCCCCTCAGTGCGGACGACTGGGATGCTCAGATGCTGTTTTTCCTGAGCCAGGGATATCGCGTCATCGCCCACGATCGCAGAGGCCACGGCCGCTCGAGCCAGACCGCGGTCGGTCACGATATGGACCACTATGCCGATGATCTGGCCGCCTTGGTCGCGCACCTGGATTTGAAAAATGTCGTGCATGTCGGCCATTCGACCGGTGGCGGCGAAGTGGTGCGCTATCTCGCTCGACACGGTGAGAGCCGCGTTGCAAGGGCTGCGATCATAGCCGCAGTGCCGCCGTTGATGGTGAAGACGCCCGCCAATCCGGGCGGCTTACCGAAAGAGGTGTTCGACGGTCTGCAAGCACAGCTCGCCACCAACCGCGCCCAGTTCTATCACGATCTCCCAGCCGGGCCATTCTACGGGTTCAACCGACCCGGCGCGGAGCCCTCCCAGGGTCTCATCTGGAACTGGTGGCGACAGGGCATGATGGGCGGCGCCAAGGCGCACTACGACGGCATCGTCGCTTTCTCCCAGACCGACTTCACAGAGGACCTGAAGAAGATCTCCGTGCCCGTGCTCGTCATGCACGGCGATGACGATCAGATCGTGCCGTACGACGACTCCGGACCGCTATCGGCAAAGCTGCTCAAGAACGGCACGCTGAAAACGTACAAGGGCTTTCCTCATGGAATGCCGACGACGCATGTGGACATTATCAATGCCGATTTGCTCGCGTTCATCGAGGGCAAGGCGCTGAGCGCGGCAGCCTGAACCCACACCACAACAAAGGGCGGCGCGTTCGGCGCCGGCCAAAACAACGACCGATGTCCTGGATCCCATTGGTTACGGACCTAGCTTGGCAATCGTCGAGGCCAACAGGCGCTTGTCCCGTGTGAACCCCTCTATGCACGCGGTGTCTAGAAGCTCGGAACCGGTGCAGTGGCAGCAATCAAATCTTGCTGCTTCAATTCGGCCCAGAAGGCGGATGGAATTTGAACCGACATCCGGGCTGCGTTCTGCTCCACCTCGCCGGGACTTATGCCACCGGCGACCATGGAGACGACGCAGGGATGCGCAAGTGGGAATTGCAATGCGGCCGTTGCCAGATCGACGTCGTGGCGTCGACAGACGTCTTCTATACGACGCACGCGATCCATGATCGGAGCCGGCGCGGGTTGATAATCGTACACGGCACCAGGCACGGCGCCGGTGGCAAGAATCCCGGAATTGAAGGGGCCGGCGGTCAGGATCGAGACGCCCTTTTGTTCACATTCGGGAAACAGATCATCGAGCGCGCCTTGTTCGAGCAAAGTGTATCGGCCCGCCAGCATGACACAATCGATATCGGCCTCACGCACGAAGCGCAGCGACATGGCGCTTTCATTGAGACCGACACCAATGGCTTTAATGACTCCGGTGCGGCGCAACTCCGCAAGGGCTGGAAAGCAGCCGGCCATCGTCTCCTTGAAGCGCTGGTCGGCGGCCTCTTGCGTCCCGTGCGTCCAGACATCGACGTCGTGAATGAGAACGACATCGATGCGGTTCAGCCCGAGACGCAATAGCGTTTGCTCGAGTGAACGCAATGTCCCGTCGCGGCTGTAGTCATAGGCCGGCTTGAACGACAGACCACCCTTGCGCCAACCCGGCACGTCCTCGCTGTCGGACTTGGATGACATCCAACGACCGACCTTGCTCGAAAGCACGAAGCTGTCCCGCTTGAGCGTCCGCAAGGCCTGGCCAAATATCAGTTCGCTGCGCCCGTAACCGTAATACGGTGCGGTATCGAAATAGCGGACGCCCGTCGCATAGGCGGCCAGCAAAGTGTCGACGGCTTGCCGCTCACTCACATCGAACCGGAACCCGCCGACCGGGGCGCCGCCGAAGCCAAGCGTGGTGACCGTCAATCCAGTCCGCCCAAGCGGCCTCTTCGCAATTGCCATCGTGTTCCCCCTCCCCAACTTCGTGTCGTTGATTTGCTTCCGGTACTTCTGCTGAGCTATTTTACTACACGGTGTACTTGCCTCGCGTCCATGCCGTTACAACGATAGAGTGGCGATACTTCGAGCCACGAGTACAATACCGAAGCGGTCGTGAATCATCTGGTCAACAAACGCAATCCATAGCGATTGGGGTGGAAATGCAGGGTCTGAGGGAATTTGAACTCTCTAGTGATGAGCTTGCGGACTTCAAGCGAATGGCGCGCGTCATGATTCCAGCCGATGAGACATTCGGTGTGCCTAGCGCCGATGACCCGCTCATCTTCGCCGATATCTCCTCTTCTCTGGGCATGGACCTCAAGGACGTTCGCGTGGCCCTAAGCGGCTTGCGTGCACTGGCAGGTTGCCCACTTTCAGATCTGGAGGATGCGCGCGCCGCAGAGGTCATCTTTCAATTGCTTGCGCAAGAGGGCCGGCCCGTTCAGGCGCTCGGACGCGTCGTGCTCGCGGCCTACTATCGTGATGACCGAGTCATGCGATCGATCGGACGCGAACCTCGCGCACCATACCCAACAGGCCACACCCTGCCCGACGGCGATTGGTCTTTGCTCGAAGTTGTCAAAGCACGTGCGCCGATCTGGCGTGATGATCGGCAGGTTTGAGCCATGGCCCAGAACGAGATGGTGGATGTTCTGATCATAGGCGCCGGCGCATCTGGCGCGGCCGTTGCATGGAGCCTTGCCGACACGAAGATGCGCATCCTGTGCCTCGAACAAGGTGATTGGGTGAAGCCAGCCGATTATCCCACCAATGGTCGGGATTGGGAGGCACGTCGGTACACCGACTTCGATATTAGTCCCAACCGGCGCGCGCGCGACCTCGACTATCCGATCAACGACGACAACTCGGTGATGAAAATCGCCAACTTCAATGGCGTCGGAGGCGGCACGATTCTCTGGACAGCGCACTTCCCGCGCATGCATCCTTCAGACTTCCGCGTCAAATCACTCGACGGCGTCGCAGAAGACTGGCCCATCAGCTACTGGGATTTGGAGCCTTACTTCGACTTGAACGACCGAATGGTCGGTGTCTCTGGACTGGCTGGAGACCCTGGCGTTCCGCCGCGCAATCCGCCAATGCCGCCGATACCACTCGGACGTACGGGTACGCGCTACGGTCAGGCGATGAACAGGCTTGGATGGCATTGGTGGCCGTCCGACGTCGCTCTCGCGACCCGCGACTACGGAGGGCGCGCAAAGTGCATCAACCTCGGGCATTGCACGCCAGGATGCGCCCACGGCGCCAAGGCGAGCGCGGATATCACGTATTGGCCGCTGGCACTTCGGGCAGGTGTCGAGCTCCGCACGCGATGCCGGGTGCGGGAGATCACAACCAACGAGCAGGGCATGGCGAGCGGTGTCGTCTACTACGATCCCGAGGGAAAGGAAGTCTTCCAGCCGGCCGAAGTCGTCATACTTGCCAGCAACGGCATTGGAACGCCGCGTCTGCTGCTGAACTCAGCGTCCTCGCGCTTTCCAAACGGATTGGCAAACTCCAGTGGACTCGTTGGCCGGAACCTCATGCTGCACCCGTGGCCGCAGGTTCGTGGCTATGTCGAAGATGAGCTGGACGGCGACCGCGGCCCGATGACTTGCATGTGGAGCAAGCAGTTCTACGAGACCGATCCTGATCGAGACTTTGTTCGCGGATATACAATGCAGTTCATGCGCGTTACGGGAGTAGTGAACGAGGCTATTCAGAGTTCATCTGTGGGTCAATTGCCGTGGGGCCGCGATCACCACCGCATCTATCGATCGCTCGTCAATCACCGCCTTCAGATAGGTCTTGCCTGCGAAGATCTGCCGGAGGAACACAATCGTGTCACGATAGATCCGGTTCTGAAGGATAGCAGTGGCATCCCAGCGCCGAAGATTGACTACACGATTAGCGAGAACTGCGCGCGAATGATGGAGCACGGCATCGCCCGAGCGACGGAAATCCTCGAGGCGGCAGGTGCAAAAAACATCTACACGTCGCGGACGTTGCTCAATTATCCTGGGCACCTGCTAGGTACATGCCGTATGGGCGACGACCCTGAGCGATCCGTTGTGAACGCGTGGGGGCGGTGTCATGACGTGAAGAACCTTTTCATCGTCGACGGCAGCATCTGGGTGACTTCAGGCGGAGTAAACCCGACATCGACGATCCAGGCGCTGGCTCTGTATATTGCAGACCAGATCAAGCAGCGCCTTGCGACGCTCTTCGACTGACGGCAGGAAATACGCCCAGCCATGTCGCAGTTGCTCAAGGCGGCTTCGGACCATAAGTGGCCCTGGAGGTGTGCGGCGATCGAGCCTGCCTCGCCCCAACAGTGAAGGCGTCGGGCAGCGTCACCCATGTGTTCGCCCTTTCTGCTCGGCGCAGCTGGACAATCACCCGAGAAGAACCGAGTTGCGCCTGAAGATACCGCGCTTCTCAATTTGCCCGGACCGCGCTCCATGTATCGTCGAGGGCGTTGCGCAGGCGGCGTACCATCTCCCGCACTTCCGCCTCCGAGATGATGAGGGGCGGCGAGAACGCAATTCGGTTGCCGACGAGACGCAGAATGAGCCCATGCTTCTTGGCGTTGCGGCCAAGAATGTCCATGACGCCGGCATCGGCCGGAAACATCTCGCGTGTGGCTTTGTCATTGACGACTTCCAGCGCGCCGATGAGTCCGATGCCGCGGAACTCGCCAATCAGGGGGTGGCTCTCAAGTGCCTTCAGTTCCGCAAGGAACGGCTTCTCGACGGCCCGCACGTGGCCGACGATGTCCATCTCGTCGTAGATCTTCAGCGTCTCGAGTGCGACGGCGGTTGTGACGGGATGGCCGGCATAAGTGTAGCCGTGGGCGAAATGGCCGACCTTGTCGCTTTCGATCATCAGCGCCTCGAAGACGCGCTCGTTCAGGAGCAGCGCCGAGATCGGCTGCAGGCCGGCGGAAAGCGCCTTCGCGCAGGAGATCATGTCCGGCTTCAGATTGTAGGTTTGGCTGCCCCACAGGTTTCCTGTACGCCCAAACCCACAAATAACTTCGTCGGCGACGAACAGGATGTCGTACTTTTGCAGGACGGCCTGCATCTTCTCGAAATAGCCCTTGGGCGGGAGGACGGCGCCGCCCGCGCCCATCACCGGCTCGGCCCAAAACGCCGCCACGGTTTCCGGACCTTCCGCGATGATGAGGTCCTCCAACGCCTGCGCCATGCGGGCGGAGAACGCCTCTTCACTCTCGCCGGGAAGCTGGTTGCGATAGTAGTTTGGGAATTCGGTGTGGCGAAAAGCATCGAAGGGTAGGCCCGACTCCTGGTGCATGTCGGGCTTTCCGGAGATCGACGCGGCTGCGCAGGTCGAGCCGTGATAGCCCATCTTACGGCCGATGATCTTGCGCTTCTCCGGCTTGCCGTGAGCGTGCCAGTAGTACCAGACGATCTTGACCGCGGTATCGTTGGCTTCCGACCCCGAGCACTGGAAGAAAACTTTCGACATCGGCACCGGTGCCAACTCAAGCAGTTTGGCCGCGAGTTCGATGGCCGTCTCGTTCGAGGACGATCGATAGATGTGATAGTAGCCGACCTTGCACATCTGGTCGTAGGCGACCTTTGCCAGACGCTCCACGCCAAAGCCGAGCGACGCGCACCACAGCCCCGCAGCGGCCTCCAGATACTCCCGGCCGTCCTCATCGTAGATGAAGATGCCCTTGCCCTTTGAAAAGATCGTCGGGCCTTGTTCCAGGTGCTTGCGCAGGTTTGACTGGGGATGAACCAGGCTCGCGACGTCGAGCGCGTGCAGGCTGTTCGGCAGACGGTTCATGTTTGCTAATCCCTTGGCGACGATACCCGGCCCTTCCTACCGATGGGCACTTGGCCACTATTGTATACCGTAGTACACAAAGCAAGAGGCGAGCAACTGCAACGACGGATGTCGCTCGCGAATGGAGTTGAAATGGCCGCGGCGGTGACCGGATATTCTTCGGAAGGCGAACTTGAAGGCACCTCGCGCGCCGAGTACGCCTACAAGATGCTTCTCGATGCGATCCACGAACAGACCCTGAAGCCGGGCGAGCGCGTGCGCGAGGATGAGGCGTCGAGAATGCTCGGTATCAGCCGGACGCCGGTCCGCCAAGCGCTGCACAAGCTGCAGACGCGCGGTCTGCTGAGGCAGGCGCCCGGTCGCGGATTGCTGGTGGCTGAACTCGATCGACAGCAGGTCATCGAGCTTTACGCGATGCGCGAACTGCTGGAAGGGGCGGCGGCACGGCTCGCAGCGCAGCACGCAGGGCCCAGCGATTTCGTCGCGATGCGGAGCGTGCTGCAGCAATTTCGCAGAGCTGCGCCCGACGCGCGCAGTCTTGCCCGTATCAACAGGCTCTTCCACGCAACGATTCATGAAGCAGCCCATAACCGCTATCTCAGCCAATCACTCGATGATTTCAGCGATACACTGGCTTTGCTGCGAGGGACCACCTTCACCCTGAAGGGGCGGTGGAAGGGTGAACTCGCGGAGAACAGCGAACTCGTTGACGCAATCGAGCGGCGTGACGCCGAGGCCGCCGAGGCGGCCGCACGGCAGAACATGCGCAGCGCGCTGGACGCGCGGCTGCGGATGCTGTTCGCCGCATGACCGCTCCGGAACGCGCTGAGGCGGCTGCAGACTTCGTTGACTCAAAGCTCAATCGCAAGGACGGAGGGCATATGATCCGGGTGGCATTCGATATCGGCGGCACATTCACGGACTTCGTGCTGCATGATGGTCGGTCCGGTCGCACGATCACTGGCAAAGTGCCAACGACTCCTCAGGATCCGAGCATTGCCGTCGTGGCGGGTCTGCGAGAGCTCCTTGCCTCCGCTGAGATCGACGGCGGCGACCTCGTCGCGGTGCTGCACGCAACGACTGTCGCCACGAACGCTGTCCTGGAGCGGAAGGGCGCGCCGACAGGGCTGATTACCACCGAAGGCTTTCGCGACGTGCTGCTGATCGGGCGGCAGAAGCGCTACGAAACCTATGATCTCTACATCGATAAACCCAAGCCACTGGTGCAGCGTCGACACATCGTCGAGGTACGCGAGCGCGTCGCCGCGGATGGTACCGTGGTGACACCTCTCGATATGGCGAGTGTCGATCGCGCCATCGACGCGATGGTGGCGGCGGGTCGGGAGACGGTCGGCGTCGCTTTGCTGCACGCCTACGCGAACCCCGAGCACGAACGACAAGTTGGCGAACGCTTTCGCCAGCGCGCTCCGGGTATCGCGGTTTCTCTTTCGTCCCAGGTCTCGCCCAAATTCCGCGAGTACGAGCGCACCAGCACGACCGTTACGAATGCCTATGTGATGCCGATGGTCGATCGCTATCTTAAGCACCTCGAGGCAACGCTGGCTGAGATCGGCTGCCGTGACCGCCTGCTCATCATGCAGTCGAATGCGGGATTGGCCTCGCCCGGTGTCGCGCGCGATTTCCCGGTGCGCATTATCGAGTCGGGCCCAGCCGCCGGCATTCTCATGTGTGCGGAAGTGGCCAAGTCAATTGGCCGAAAGGATGTCGTCACCTTCGACATGGGCGGCACCACAGCGAAACTCGGGGCCATCGACAATGGCACACCGGCGATTATGCCGACATTTGAAGTGGATCTGGTGCGCGCTCGGCGCGGCAGCGGCCTTCCGCTCAATGTTCCCGCAGTCGAGATGCAGGAGATCGGTTCCGGCGGCGGCAGCATCGCGCGCGTCGAGAAAGGTATGATCACCGTCGGGCCAGACAGCGCTGGCGCCGTTCCCGGTCCGATGTGCTACGGCAGGGGCGGAACGCTGCCAACGATTACCGATGCCAACGTGGTGTTGGGGTATATCTCGCCGGATCGGTTCAATGCAGGCACGATGACACTGGATGTCGCGGCCGCGATAGCGGGAATTGAAACGCACATTGCGCGTCCTCTCGGGATTTCCGTAAAAGAGGCGGCGTGGGGCGTCCACATGATCGCTACGACGAACATGGAGAATGCGTTGCGTCTCGTATCCGTGGAGCGCGGACGCGATCCGAGAAACTATGCCATGGTCGCTTTCGGCGGCGCCGGTCCCCTGCACGCAGCGCGGCTCGCGCGTCGCTCGGGCGTTCCGCAAGTTGTGGTTCCGAACGGTGCCGGTGTCGGCTCAGCAATCGGGCTTTTACAGGCGACGCCAAGAATAGACGTGTCGACAACCCGCGTGCTGCGCCTGGACGCCCCCGATGTTCTCTCCGCGATCGCGGATCTCTACCGGAAGCTCGAAGCGCAGGCCCGCTCTGAGATTGCTCGCGTGGGGCAAAGTGGAGAGCCTCAGTGGTCACGCTACGCGCAGATGCGCTACGTCGGCCAGGGTTTTGAGATTCATGTCGAGCTTCCAGGCGATACCTTGGATGCCGACTATCCGGAAAAGGTGCTCGCGGCGTTCCAAGAAGCCTATCTTCGCAAGAACAAGTTCGTCGACGAGCAAGGTGTGGTTGAGGGAGTGGATTGGACGCTGGTCGCGACAAAGGCGCGGCAGGGCGATGTCGGTATCCGCGTGGACGAATGGTCGGCGTCCACAGTTTCCACGATCGCGACGCGTGACGCATGGTTCCCAGAGGCCGGCGGCCTCGTTTTGACACGGATCCTGGACCGCGCGGCTCTCGCGGATGGCGCGCCCTTGGCCGGGCCAGCCATCATCGACGACGCGCACTGTACGATAGTCGTCCCACCCGGCGACACTGCGCGCATGAACGCCGAAGGGCATATCATCATCGACATTGCCAGAGAGGACTGCGCATGACGATCCAGCCGATCAAGCCCGCTGGCGGGGGCGCAAAAGTCGACCCGATCACCCTGACCGTCGTCTGGAACACGGTGCTCTCCATCGCGGAGGAACTCGGCGTTACGCTGCGCAACACCGCGTTCTCCGAGGCCGTGCGCGAGGGTGATGATTTTGCGACGGCGCTATTCGACAAAGACGCGGTGATGATCGCTCAGGGCAACTTCAGCCCTGGACATCTCGGCTCCATGCCGTTCATGGCGAAGCACGTGCTGCGCTACTTCCCCGCCGAGACGTTGAAGCCCGGCGACTCGATCCTGGTCAACGACAGTTTCATTGGTGCCGGCCACTTCCCGGACGCCTATCAGATCATGCCCGTGTTTTTGGACGGGAGATTGGTCGGTTACGTCTGTTGCTCGGCGCACCAGATGGATATGGGTGGTGCGGCTCCCGGTTCGCAGAAAGTTCACGGTGTCACGGAGGCTTTCCAGGAAGGCTTGCGGATACTGCCCGTGCGCTTCGTGCGCGAGGGCCGCATCGACGACGACATCATGCGCATTGTGCTCGGCAACGTCCGCGTCCCCGACAAAGTCCGCGGCGACCTGCTGGCGCAGCATACCGCGAACCTGTCGGCCGCCGCGCGCTTGCAGAAGATGTTCCGCGACTACGGCTTCGAGACCATCGAGAGCGCCTACGCGACGATCCTCGACCGGTCGGAAGCGACGATGCGCGAGATGCTCGCCAAGGTACCTCCCGGCACCTACAGCTTTGAAGATCACATGGATGACTACGGGCCGAATACCGAGCCGATCAAGATGGCGGTCGATATCACGTTCGACGGCAAGGGATCGGTAGAGTTCGACTTCTCGCGTTCGTCGGATGCAGTGCCGGCAGCGATCAACTCCTACATCAACTATACGCGGGCCTACGCGGTGTTCGCGACGAAAACGTTTTGCAACGCCCTTGAGCCGCAAACCGAAGGTAGCATGCGCCCCATCAAACTGACCGTGCGCGAAGGCTGCTTCTTCAATCCCAAGTTTCCAGCCCCTTCCGGTGGCCGACCGATCCTGCAGATCCGTATTTTCGATACAATCAACGGTGCGCTGGCCAAGGCGCTGCCGCACCGCGCAATGGGTGCCTTCTCGCACTGGTCCAATCCGAATATTGGCGGCACCGACGACAGGACAGGCAGACCGTTCGTCATGTACGACGTTTCTCTCGGCGGCTACGGCGGCCAGTACGGCAAGGACGGCGTCGAAGGCATGACCCCGGTCATGAACTGCTCGAACATCCCCGTCGAAGTGCACGAGACGCACAACCCGGTACGCATCCACCGCTTCGGTTTCATCCCGGACTCGGGTGGTGCCGGCCAATGGCGCGGCGGCTGTGGCGTCCAAAAGGATATTGAGCTCCTCAACTCGACCGCAACGCTTTCACATCTCGGCGATCGTCACCTGTTCGCGCCCTACGGCATCTTCGGCGGCAAGCCGGGCGCTCTTGCGGAGAGCATCCTCAATCCTCACGGCAACGGCGAGAAACTGCACTCGAAGGAGACGCGACCGATCAAGCGCGGTGACATCCTGAGCTTCAAGTTGTCCGGCGCCGGCGGCTATGGCCCGCCCGAAAAGCGCGACCCGAAGGCCATAACCGAGGACGTCGCCGATGGCTATGTCACCGCGGAGCACGCGCTGCGCGAATACGGTTGGACGCCGGATGTCGCTCCGAACCCGACGAGCTAAAGCGCCCGCGTTGTGATTTGCTCCCCGGAAGTTGGACCATATGTAGCTCGAAGGGCGCGGTGCCAGCAGATGGTGAGGCCGCTTCGAGCAACACTCCGACGAAGCAATCGGCAACCAAGGCCTACTGCGCGGAGGCAACTGCCTCCGGCCCCTCTGGGCCAAGCGCCTCAAGAATGATTATTTTCTGCCAGATCTTCTGCGAGAGGCCGGCGGCAATGCGCTCAATGTCGCTGACCGCTTCGGTGACGGCAGGCTCCGGAAACTTTTGCGCGAAGAGCACAGCCACCTTTGCGGCGAGAGAAAGCATTTCTGAGCAATAGTCGAGATAGCGCGTCAGCTCAAAACGAGACATCGTGCGGGCTGGTGAGGAAGGCGTTTTTTCTCCGACACTGATCACCGAACTCGGATCCTTCGTGAGCTGATGCATATCTATGACGTGCACAATCGATCGCAGTTCGTGCAGGGCCTTGAGCGCGCTGCGGCGCTTCAATCGCTCCTCGACGCGAGTGAGAAAGAAGATGGTTGCACCAATCAGCACGGCAAGATTGGCGGCTGCCTCGATGCCCTGCAAGACCGAATAGACGTTGTCCGCGGTCGCCGAAACCGAGACGAGAAAAACCAGGGCGATCCATACAAGGCCGCCGACGCCGCCGGCAACCAGCGCGACGATGGCTGTGCGCAGTGGCAGATTGCGCCTCGCAATATTTTCCGCCCGCGCCGAGCTTTCGCCGGCCAGTGTCAGCAACTCGGCGCAGACAGAGGCTAGTCCCGCGCCTGGAAAGCGCTCGGCGATTCTACGGTGGAGAATGCCGATCGTATCGATCACCCGGACCGGGTCGAGAGCACGATAGGTGCTCGCCATCACATGCTCCATCGCGGGTGCCGACGCCAACGCTTCTTCAGCCCGTGGACACAAGCGCCTTCAACGACCGCTGTCAATCGTGGCTCTTCATCGACCGCGACACGAGGTTGGCACCTGCTGGTATGTGAAACTCAGCCGCTGAAAGCTCGAGCCACTCGGGCTCCGGCTCACGCGCCGAAACGTGGGAGCGGCTCAGTCAAAACCTGAGTACTTGACGACGTTGGCGATGTCTTCCCGGTCACTGACCAGCGTGTTCTCGATCGCGTTGTGTTTCGGGTAGCCGATGCTCATACCGGTCACCAGGATTTGGTCGGCTGGAACGCCGAGCTGGCGAAATACCGCTTCCTGATACGGAACCCAGGCTGCCTGCGGGCACGTCTCGAGGCCCAAGCCCCGCGCCGCCAGCATGATCGTCTGGATGTACATTCCAACGTCTGCCCAATTGCCCTGGCCGAGATTGTAGTCCCGCGAATCCAGAGCTTGGTCTTTGGGCAAGACGGACTTTGAAATTTTGCCTATTAATTGTGGCTGGGCATTAAGGTGGTGGGTGACGGAGTCGCTGGCTGCGGCATTGGAGCTGGCGGCGAGCGGGTCATTCCCTTGAGCCGTTGTTGCTACGGGTATGATATGATTGGATTATTGCATTGGGACGGCTGTCGCGCCAAGTCGCTACGAAACGAACCCAATTTCGGCCTGCCTTTGAGGCCAAGCGCGAATGCGCATCGGGCACGTCTCATCATGCATTCGGGTGGCAAGGGCCAACGCTTGACCACGCTTTGACTTGTTGGCGAGTGGTTCGTTCCGGACTGCACGCCGCACACACATGGATGGCG
>LNFM01007551.1_pt1 | contig 28456 bp, 24 predicted proteins | sample 596031 | NCBI WGS metagenome assembly LNFM01 (sample SAMN04254537, study PRJNA301005) | activated carbon metagenome | isolation source: dual media filters at the Ann Arbor, Michigan drinking water treatment plant | place: USA: Ann Arbor
GGGAGCCGACCGAGAGCCTTAAAACCTTTGTCACCGACCGCGCTGGGCATGACCGCCGCTACGCGATTGACGAGACCAAAGCGCGCGCCGAGCTGGGCTATGCGCCGGTGCACGATTTCGACGAAGGCCTGCGCCAGACCTTGCGCTGGTATCTCGCCAACGAACATTGGTGGCAGCCTCTTGTTCATCGGATACCCAAGCCGGTCGCGTGACGCGCTGGTATCTGGCGGTCAGCTCGCTGCTTTGGAACGCGAAGGCCTCATCGGCATGTCCAGCCTGATATTGATGGCCCGTAAAGACGATCCTAGGGCAGGCTATCTGATCGCAGGCCGCTGCATTCCCATAGGTCAGAGGGGCAACACGGCCTGGGGTTGCTGCGCGTTGAGGCGTACCGTGCAGCAAGCTTCGGAGCGCCGTCAGGATATTGTTGGACCGCAAGGATTTGCTGCTATCCTTGCCTCGTAGAGGAACTGAAGCCCATGCGTATTCTGCTGACCGGAGGTACGGGATATCTCGGAAGCCATACGGCATTGGCTCTGATCGCTCATGGCCATGACGTTGTGCTGCTTGACAATCTGTCGAATAGCCGCGCCGATGTTGTTGAAAAGTTGGAAAAGATCGCGGGGCGGCCGATCCCCTTTGTTGCGCAGGACATCCGCGAGACTGCAGCCCTCCAATGTTGCATCGAACAGCATGGCATTGAGGCAGTCATTCATTTCGCTGGCTTGAAGGCCGTTGGGGATTCGGTGGCTCAGCCACTCATGTATTACGACAACAATGTTCGCGGGACCTTGAGCCTCATTGAGGCCATGACAAATGCCAATGTGACTACGTTGGTATTCTCCTCGAGTGCAACGGTCTACGGTGAGCCCGCTTATCTACCCCTCGATGAAGACCACACCCGGTCTGCGACAAACCCCTATGGCCGCTCGAAGCTCATAATCGAGGAGATTCTCGCAGATGTCGCTGCTGCCGCCAGCGATTGGCGCATCGCAATTTTGCGGTATTTCAACCCGGTCGGCGCGCATGAGAGTGGATTAATCGGTGAGGACCCCAATGGGACCCCGAACAATCTGATGCCATTTATTGGCCGCGTTGCCTCTGGCCGACTTGGCAAGCTGTCTGTCTTCGGTGGAGATTATGACACGATCGATGGCACAGGTGTGCGCGACTATATCCATGTTACCGATCTTGCCGAGGGCCATGTCAAGGCGCTCACCACGATCACACAAAGGACCGCTGCGCTCGAGACATGGAACCTTGGTACCGGCCGCGGACATTCTGTGCTTGAAGTTGTCCAGGCGTTCGAGCGGGTGAATGGTGTTCCCGTAGCTTACCAGATTGTCGATCGCCGGCCGGGCGATATCGCATCCTGCTATGCAAGCGTCGGCAAGGCCAAAGAGGAATTGGGCTGGGAAGCGCAATTGGACCTTGACGATATGGTCGCCTCTACATGGCGATTTGAGAGTTTGCTCGCTAACTGAATCGGCTGAGGCCGTCGGGCATGCTGAATCTGGGCCGCGCCCGCTCAATTGCGCAGCTGCCCTGAGACACTGGGCCTGACATTCTGGGAGCGCGCAGCAATGCTGTTCGCCGGTGGTAGGGGCTGCGGGTTCTTGGCAAGATGTTAACAATTTGCCCTTTAGCACTACGTTATGGCGCCTAGTCTGTAGCCTGTTTGGTGTGCAATTCTCGATCTGAGAAGCACCCATTCCGGGCGGGGGATCGGATCATCGCCGATGTGCTTTTTCAGGGGAGCCCAGTCCCTGAACCGAGTGCCTGGATCGTGATGATTTTTGGCCTCTGCAGTATTGGCTTTACGATGCGTGTCGCCAACAAGCGGCGCAGATCTGACTTCATTCTTGGCTAGTTACGCGCACAATTAGCGGTTTATAAATCATCGAACGCTAGCGCGGATAGACAACGCTCTTCGGCATACCGGTCCTCAGGCTCCGAACGCGAATACTCCAGTTGCGACCCCCAAATCCCTAGCGCGATTTGGGGGTCGGGCTTCGCTTCGCCGAACAATTGTTGACCAACAAGATGCTGCGGACAAGCGCCCGCACAGGGCCATACCGGTGAAATCGATCCGCCACGTCGAAGGTTGGGCTGAAAGCCCCGTCAGTGAGGAACGGGCGTGTAAGATTGCTCTTATTGCGCGATCGGGCTCACAGGTTCGCCGATCAGGCCCGTTGATGGGTCATCCTTGAGACGGCCGCCCGATACAACCAGTTGAGGGCGCGCTACCTTGAGGCCGCTGCCATTCAATTCGGACGCTTTCATCGTTCCAGCAGGTGGCGCAGACCGAAGTTCGCGATTTGATGCTGCAGGAGCGATCTGATTGGATGCAATTTCGCCAAGACCAAGTTGCGGAGCCAGTGCAGTGGCATCTTCTGGATAGGCAGCCAGGAGATATCCGGCGAGGGCCGCTTTCGCGGGCAGAGGGATGGTCTCACTGCCACTATAGGTGTCCGAGAAGGCTTTGGCGTTAGCCCACGGGCCGCGCCACTGATAGAAAACGTGAGACCCGACGGTTTCCAGCTTTGTGAGGCTTTTCGCCCAATAGGGCAGAACATAGGACGCGTGATAGTGGGTGGCGTGCCCGACACTCGGTTCGACCAGCCCCGAAAGCGCCGAATAGGCGACGGTTTGCGCGCGTAGCCATCCGCTGCGAGCGGGACGCCGCGCAAGTGAGCCATCGCACGTGAAGGTGAATTGGCAACCAGTACGGCGCTCCGAGCCCTGAAAGACCACCGCGCAAACGCTATTGGGATAGGCCGGATGTCTCACGCGATTCAGCACCACTTGAGCGACCGCGCGTTGACCCGTGATGGGCTCATTGGCTGCTTCGTAATAAATGGCTGCAGTCATGCAATCGATCGCTGAGGTCTGCGACGCCGATCCGCTCAAGGTGAACGGAGCTGCAGGAACTGCCAGATCAGGATTGGTCGGAATGGCCTGGTTGAGGGCTGCGATCCGCTGTGCCTCTATTGGGTCAGGGAAGAGCTTAGACTGGTCTTGAGTCAAAGAGAACAATGCGATTGGCTGGGGTACTTGCCCCTGCCATGCAGCAGACGCCATCGGGGCCACAACAAGGATGAAAATGCTCACAGCGAACATGGCCGCTCGCTTCACCGCGCCGGCGGGCAAAATGCTGTTTGTCTTTCGGGCCGCCCTCAAAATGTGTGTCCTGAAATGAAAAAGGGGCGGCCAAACGAGCCGCCCCTTCAACTATTACGCCGTAGCTAGTGCTTAGGCGAACTGAAAACGAACCGCAGATGTCTGACGGCGACGCATCGCGAAACCGACAGCGCCGAGGCCGAGGATCATGAGCATCCACGTGCCGGGCTCTGGCACTGCGCTCAGAAGGCCGTTGACCTGAAGGCCCAGCGGATTGCCCGACAGACCAGTGCCGTTTTCGACTTCGAAAACAACCGAGTTCTGCCCGTTGACCCACACAGAGTTGGTGAAAATCCGGCTGATCCCGGCGCCAGCAAATTCTTGCGACTGGCTTGAACCAGCCAAGTTGCTGTAGATTTCAGTGCCATTCACGATGATACGACGCACGATGTTATCGGCCCACCAGGTGGTGCTCCAGGTTTGCACGTTGCCAACATCGCTGAGGCTTACGACGCCGCGGAAGTTGTACAGCCCGGCGGGCGAAGTGCCCTGACCGTTGCCGAATGATGCGCCGCCACCGAGATCAGGCGAGATCCAAAGGCTGCCTGGCTGGTTCGGCGCCCACGCACCCGGGCGCTCGCTGTCGGACACAACACGTGTGGTCAGGGGGGTGGCGCCGGGACCGGTGATGCCCCAGTTGGCATCGGTGCCGATCGGAACATCAGTCACTGCATAAGCTGCAGTCGGCGTCATCGTCGCGGCAACTGCAGCTACGGTCAATGCAAAAGCTGTCTTCATAATTAAAACTCCAATATCAATGAACACGCGCGCAATATTGAGGCGAAACGGGGCCACCGCTCGCTTTTCGCCTCTCCATCGTCTCCGTAGACCCCCAGTCGAGATTCAAAGCCCTCGATCGAGGTTCGTATTAACGATTCGATACGTAGAGTCAACGCACTGTTAAGTGACAGATATGTAATCTGCGAAACAAGTAGGCGAGACCTTGGTAACGCCAAAACAGCTGTAAAAACAATGATAAAACCGATGTCTGAAGGCGTGTAACCTCAGGTCACTGATCGATCGCGGTTAGCCCGATGCCTCGGCGTTACCTAATGTCCCATTATGGGGCGGTTTTAGCTGCTGTTTTTCCGCCAGAGGGCTCAGCGGCGAGGGGGCAATTCAGCCGTCCGTTAACCAAAGTCTAGTTTGCCATGCCGACAATGCCGGCAGAAAGGGTGCGGCTGCGCATCAGGATCGGGGCGCTGGTGCGAAGAGGATGAGCGGGCGCAGAGCGCCGCAGCGCTGCTGCGGCTCTATTCGTTTGAAAATCACAAATTTGAAGAGCAGCCACACTGGGAATGCTGCCTGGCGCGAGCGTGTCGCCGCCAAAGGGCGTCGCGGACGGTTCGTCGGGGCTGCCTTACGAAACGTCAGTCGCCCTATCTGCCCTGTGCTCTGAGCGACCCATCCGCATATGATATCTGAACGTGAAGATCGTCAGCCAAGGGCCCACTCGAACCTGGCCGATTGGCAGTCAGCGCCAACCAAACCGAGATCACAGCCTTGAGCAATCAGCTATTTGTAATATGACCCATAGCCGCCTGCATAGCCGTAGGGATCCCCGATCCCCCCTGAGAAACGATTGAAAACCGTCCCAATCAACTTGGTGGGATAAAGCATCCGCATGGCCGCTTCGAGCTGCTTGCGGGTGGTCACGCCCTGCTCCACAACGACCAATACGCCGTCGAGCTGCTGCGCTGCGAGCAGCGCATCATCGCTTACGAACAGAGGCGGAAGGTCGCAGATGATGAGCGGCGTCCCCTCGAGCTGCCGAAGCTCTGACATGAAAGTCGCAAATCGCTCGCCGGAGAGAAGCTCGGCTGAGTTCCCTTTGCGCAAGAAGGTCGGAAAAACGGAAAGCTCACCATCTCCAACGGTCCAGCAAATATCCGCAAGCCTGTCGACTGAACCAAGCAAATATTCAACCACGGCAGCTTGGTCTGGGATACCAAACAGCTCTGCAATCGAAGCGCGTTGGAGATCAAGATCGACCAAGACCGTGTTGCGCGATGCAAGGCGACTTATGGACGCCGCCAAATTGCTCGCAATGAACGATTTCCCGGCATTGGGCGTGCACGACGTGACACCAATAACCTGGTACCCATGCTCAGTCACCTGACGGTTCAAGGTGGTGCGAAGCAGCTTGAAAGCGCGAGCATGGAGGTCGTGTTCTGAAAGCGCCACAAGCTTGGGGCTAATGCCAGATTCATCAATCTGCCGATCAGCCAGGACAGGGGCAGGGGAGTCATTTTCTGGCAAGACGGTCTTCCCCGTTGGGTTAGCAGTCATTTTTTTGATCACGCGGAGAGCCCCTCAGCTTCGCTGGCGCCAGCGTCCGGGCCAAGGCAGCCGTAAGGCTGCTAAGCGGCTTGGCTTTTTCTCCCGTTCGACGTGGATGGTTGGAATGGAGACCATGGGCATCGCACCGGTGACGCTGCGAATATCATCCATGTCGCGAATGGGGCGCCAGATAAGTTCTGCAGCCAAAGCCAAGAACAGGCCCAATCCAATACCGGCGATCACGCCGCCTGCAATCAGTAGAGGCCGATTGGGAGAGGTGGGGTCTTCGGGGACGACCGGCGGGTCAATGACCGAAAGGCGCTCACCCTTTTGTTCGCTTTCCGCCTTTGCGCTACCTTGCGCCTGCATCAAGCGCGACGACACAGCCTCGTATTGCGCGGTAAGCTGGTCAAGCCGCTGCTGGTCTTGCGCAATTTGCTGCTCAATCAGCGGGGCCATTGCCATGGCGTTCTGCGCGCTTGACAGTCTCGCAAGCTCTTGACCTCGCATCGTTTGCAAAGCTTGGATCTGTGCGTTGTTAGCTGCAATCTGCTGGTCGATTGTATCTGCGGGGCGCTTGGCTTGATTGTTGGTCGCAAGGCGCTGAGCCTCGGCAAGCCGCCGCCTGGCTATGGCAATATCAGGGTGCCCATCTGAATAACGCGCTTGTGCAGCGGCGAGTTCGGCCTCTGCGGCAGAGACAATGGGGTCGCGCAAAGCTGCGGTCTGCTGCGCTTCGCGCTGGGCCTTGAGCAACGCGTTGTCGCGTTGAAGGGCGATGATCTGAACATCGAAGCCGCCGTTGGGGCCGCCCATTGCCATCAGTCCCGGGTTGGAAAGGGCGAGACCGTTTTGCGCCTTAATCGCCTCGATCTGGCTCTCGACCTCGGCAATCTGGGTCTGGAGTGCGGTTGCCTGGTCGCCCAGGAAACGAACCGTGCTCTCTGCCTGCTCCGAATTCTTGGTGGCATCGAGCAACAGGACCTGCTCAGTCATATCCTGCGCTACAGCTTGCGCCTCGGATGCGGATTTATAGTCGAAGCTCAGCGAGAAGGCGATTGTCGACGAACGCCCGCCAACTGCCCTCTGCACCTCGGCAGACACGGCTTCGATCCTGGTCGCATTGCGCATCTCTTCAATAATGTCGGATAGCGATTTTTGTGACCGCTCATCAGCGTAGAGACGATGCTTTTGGATCAACTCGATCAGCCGGGGCCTGCTCAGCACCTGCTGACGGAACTTGGCGATCCGCTGATCGACAATGTCGACGTTCCCGGTCCCGATCACATCTTCAGGAAGTTGCGGCGATTCGACCAGCATCGTGGCAGACGAACGATAAACGGTGGGAAGCAGAAACGCGGCGGCAATCCCGGCAATTGCACAAAGAATTGCCGGAATTACAATAAGAAGGTAGCGTTCTTTCAGAATCGTCGGAAGGTGTGCAAAGAGATTGCTCCCGCCTTCCTCTTCGCGCCCAAATTCGTCGTCTCTCATTGACCGCTTCCAAGGTTGATCGTGATGCCCATGACCGCCTGAAGGTTTGTGGCATTGAGGGCATTGTTGCCGGATGTGTCGAGGTAACCACCGCTCACAAACAAGCGGGAGCGCTCGCTCAATCTGCGCTCGTAGCGCGCAAAGGCATTGATGCTCTCGAAATCATTGCCAATCGCTGCCAGCGGCTGCGAGGCGATCGAATAATTGCCGCCCAGCTGCAAGCTATCACGCTCTGAGAGCCGCAAGGAGTAACTCAGACCTCCAACCGTCTGCACGCGTGCACCGCCGATCGCAGAGGGGAGCACCTGGCGAGACCCATTGAGGCAAAGGTTGCTGCGCTCACCCTCATAGCAAAGAGACAGATTGCCAGCGACGGCCCGGGTCGTTTCATCACCCGCCGGGGTTTCGATGCGGGTCAAGGCAAATCCAAGGCTGCCAGTCGCCTTGAGCCGCTCCGACAGCGAGAACACAACCAGAGCTTGCGGTGTGACCGTCTGGGCATCGCCGAAATTGGCGTTGGTGAAGTTGATAATGCTCGCATCGACAATGGCGCCGAGAGTGAGATCGCCACTGACCTGGCGCGAATATCGGAGCTGCTGCGAGAAGAAATCTGAATCCGACAGGCCGTCCGAACCAAACCGGTCTGAACGCCATGCCAAGCTCCAGCTAATCTGGTCGCGCTCGCTGGGGGTAAATGTCAGCCCGGTGTCCGCGCCGTACTGGGTCCGTCGCTGACGCTGCCCGAGGATCGTCACATCATTGCCGCCGGGAATAACCGGTATGTCCGGATCAATCCCCGCGCCGGTCGACAGCGGATTGGTGAGATCAGTGCCAAGGATATCACTGCGGAACAAGGCCGCGGCGTTTGCCTCGAGACGCTCGTTTAGCCTGTAACGCCCAGAAAGATCCGCGCCAAAATTCTGCAGCGAACCATATTCGCCGAGATACTCGATGTGCTCCACCCTGCCAGATGCCCGGACGCTGCTGCGCCCGTCAGAGCGCGTGATCGAGGGATTCAGTTGCAAGCGCAGCGATACCGCTTCGGGACTGTCGCTATCCGATAAGAAGGGGTTGCTGTCAAAACCCACAGAGGCCGTGGCCAGCAGGCTTTTGTTCCCAATCGCGCCTGCCGAACCCGTGCCAGCATCGTCGCTGGTGCCGCCACCACCTTGCGCACTGCCGCTGGCTTGAGCGAGGTTTGTGCTTAGTTGAAGGGTCTCGTTTCCGCGATCATAGGTCACCGGGATCCCAGCGCGCTGCAGCGCCTCGACCGGAAGATAGTGCAGCCGAGCATCGGACGACCTGATCCGGGCAAGCTCCGCAAGATCGAATTGCTCACTGAGCATCTCAACAAGCGCGCCGACCTTGATCAAGGTGACACCATCTTGATCGATGACCGCATCAACACCGCTCAGATTCTCCGTGCTAAGCTGAGCAAATGACGCTGGTTCGGACTCGACCGACCAAAGATGAGGTTCAGGCGCTCCCTCCAGGACGGCCGGAACGCGCTTTTGCGCTTGGGGCTGTACGCCTGACAGCGCTTCGATGAGCGCTTCCGGTCCGCCATCACGCTTTGCGCTCGCCGCGGCCAGCTCCGGTATCGCTAGCATGCAACCCTTGGCCTGCCTCCGTGCTGAGCGTCACAGCGGCTTGAACCAAGGAGCCTCCGCCTCCGTTCAGGGCGTCCCCGGCAGCCGTCGTTGGCGGATCAGCCACAAGCGGTCCAGCGTCCGACATCGGCAGGCCAAACTGAGGCGCTAGCGCGGAAGCTTGGCCGTGTGCCATTCGCTCCTCGACTGCCGTTGCTGCCAGATCGATCTCATCAGTCAGGCGCGACACAATCGCGCGGGTATGATCGGTCGTCGCGGCCAGGGAGGCGGCAAGCTGTGCGGTGATGTCCGCACCAAATTGCAATTTCGCCGTCGCCCTATTGGACGGATCTGATCCGGCATAATCAACGGTTTGCGCTTGCGGCGTTGACCCAGCAACGGCGGTTCTGCGTTCCCGCGCCAAGATCGCTTCTAAGGAATAATCCATCAGTCCGCCGCCAGGTGCGCGCGGCACGCGATCCCCGTGGCCGGTCACAGGCGTCAGGGGCCAATCCCGACCGCTGCCAGGCACAGCGGTCTTAAGACCGATCTGGCTTACGCGCGATCTCGGCGCGCGCCCTTCAATTCCGAACGGCCGCACCCCTTGATCTGGCGACCCGCGATCCGCCGCGGGCGCGAGGATTGTGCCAGCGAAATGAGCGCCTGGATTGGCTGTGCCATAAGCGCTGAGCTGGTTTTCGGGAATAACAGACATGGCGCAGACCGTGATCAGACCTGGCAAAACGATCCGGCGCATAGAACGCCCAATTGCAAGGGTGCTGGAGCCGCGAAGCGCTGCCGCTTTCATCGTCATTGATTGCGTTCCCTTGGCTCGGCTGAAAGCAGCCGATTTCGAATTGTGCCGCATGCCGTTGCCCCAACCTCGTTCAACAAACGTGCCATTAGACGCGCAATGCTGCACGGTCTATGGCTCATGTCATTCGATCTATGGGCATCCTGCGCTTCTTAGCACACATGACAACCTTGCCAGCCCCGTCGTTTGCAAGCCGGCGCACCGGGCTGGCAGCGGCGCACTAGGGCACGATCACCGTGTCGCCGCTCTGGATCACCGGCATGGCACGAACCGCATCCTCGTTGATCGACTTGGTGCGCAAGATCGCAGACTTGCGGACGATCACAACATTATCGAGGCTAGCAAATTCATCGACGCCGCCGGCAAAGCTCAACGCTTCGAGGACCGTGACATTGCGACCCGGACTGAAAATGCCGGCCGATCTCACCTTGCCAATGACGGAGAACTGAAGGCCGCTTGTTTTTGAAACAGCCACGGTCACGTCGGGCACGTTGCCGTCGACATATTTGCCCGCAAGGCGCTCGACGATTGAGGCCTCAATCTCGCGCGTCGTTCTCCCGGCGCCTTGGATCTGGCCGACCAGCGGAAAACTCACCGTCCCATCGGGTAAAACCATCACAGAGCGCTGAAGTTGGTCTTCTCGCCAGACGCTGATCTGCAGCTCATCGCCCGGGTTGACCCGATACTCGGCCTCGGCGCTTACCAGCACGGTGCTCGCAGGACGTGCTCCGTTTTCCTGAGCGCCGGCCGCAGTCGCAGCGCCGTTGACAAGCACTGCGGTCGCAACACAATAGGCGTAGAAAGCTTTTGTCACAACGTGCCCTTTTACAGGCGCATTGCGCCCATGGTTTATCTGTTTCATTGAATCATCAACCACGCAGGAAACCCATTCCGTGATCTTCGGCACCGCTATCAAGCTCTCGAACAAAGACCAAGCAAATTCGGGCGGAATTGGGGCATGAATGGCTTCGGAGCGGATGCGATGTCTTTGCCTAAGCTACGGCATTGGGTCGGCATTCTTGCGCTTTTCGTGGCAGCACTGAACATGGCAGGTTGCAATGATCGGGTGCAGGAGGCCGCTGACAATGCAGCTTTAGCTCAAGCCCATTTTGATGCTGGCAATTTCATCGAAGCGCGCGAAAGCATTCACCGGGCCATCGCTGCACGAGATGACGTGCCTGAATATTTTATCCTCCTGGCCCGGTCTGAATTGGCGCTGCAGCAGACGTCCGGCGCATTCAATGCCTATTCGAGAGCGCTGGATCTCCAGGCTGATAACCTTGAAGTCCTTCAGAATATCGCGGAGCTCGGCCTGCAGACCGATCGGATCCGCGAGGCGGATGAAGCCGCTGACCGTATGCTGCTGCTCTTCCCGGGGTCAGCGCGTGCGATGCTGGTCAAGGGCTTCATCGCGATCGAAAGTGGGCGTCCTGACGATGCGCGGCGTTACGCGGCCGACATTTTGCGGATCAATCCGGACGATGAAGGGGGGGCCATCCTGTCTGCACGGCTCAGCGCGCTCGACGGGCGCTTTGGTGAGGCGGTCGCCGAGCTGCAGAAGGCGAGCAATACGGTGGGCGAGACAGAAGCCCTCAACGCCACGCTCCTGGAAGTCTATCGCGCCCAGGGAAATGCCGAGGGCATGCGCTCTGTGTTCCCGCAGGTGGTAGCGGCTGCCGGGCAGATTGCGGACTACCGCCTCGATTACATCAATTTTCTCTACAAGACCGAAAGTCGGCCCAATGATCTGGCAATGCTGGCGTCCTTCAACCGCCTGCTTCACGAATATGACCCGAGCCCACTTTCGGCAGCGCAAAGGCAGGCAATGGCTCAAACTGGATCCCGGGCCTCTCAGATTGCGCTAGCGCGCTTCTACCTCGAAAGCAGTCAGCTTACTGAAGCGACTGCCATGCTCGAACAGCCCCTTGCCCAAGAGGTGTTGGAGGCAAAGGCCTTGGCGGCGCGAATCCTTGTGGCGCAAGGTCGCGCAAAGGCCGCCGACCGGATGGCCGCCAGCGTTCTTGCGATTGATCCGCGCAATCCAGATGCGCTGCTGGCGCGGTCGGCACGGCGGTTTGCAACGGGGAAACTTGATGCCGCCATCGAAGATGCGAATGTGATTGTCTCGGACGCGCCGCAGGAATATATGGGTTATGTTGCACTTGCGAACGCTTACCTCGCCAAGCGAAGTGCGCTGCGTGCAAGGCAGGTTTTTGAACGGGGGGTCGACGCATTGCCGCAGAGCATCTTGCTCACCCAAAGCTACGAGCAATTCTTGCGGCGGATTGGCAGCCCCATCGTCCGTCATGGCGCTCCAATCGCTGGTCCGGGTATGCTCTGAATTCAAGGATCCCGTGTGCCTGGCAAAGGCAGACAGGGGCTTGAGTATTGCTCGTCGCAGCTTTGTTATTGATGATGCTCCCGGTGCGCCGCGGGCGCGCGGGCTCTTTTCAAGGATCACGCCCGAGCAGATCTGCCGGACGACCGGGGGCATATGCACGGCCAGTTGAAACCCCCACCGCGTCGTAGCAACAGCCACCTGCGCTTTACCTCAAACGTGCTCCGTTCGCTCGGTGTGATTAACGACGTTCTTTGCTTCGCTTTTGCCTACTTCTTGGCCGCGACCGCTTATGATCTCAGCATCGGCTATTTCTACGATGGCATGCTGCATCGCAGCGCGGCCATTATCTTGTGCATCAATTATCTGCTGATCCGCGTCTCACGCGACGGCTACGCTGCGTTCAAAGGGCAGGGCGAGGACGTCGGTGGGAGCGCGATTGCCGATTTTGTTCTGGCAACAGCCCTGACGACCCTCGTGATTTTCCAGCTCGACATGCTGGACCGGTTCTCGAGAGGTATCGGTCTCTATTTCGTCGCCTTCGCGATCATCTTGCTGTTCCTGAGCAGGATTGTATTCCGCCGGATCGTATCGCGGCTGATGGAGCAGGGGGTGATTGGCCAACGCGTGGCGATCTATGCAGAAAGCGAAAAGCTCGCCGACAAGGTGGCCAAGCTCCTCGAGCTTGAGCGGCTGCCGCATTTGAAGCTTGTCGGATATGCCGATGAGCGTGAGCAAGCGTCACGCTCAGAGAACGAGCTGGCCTACCTCGGGGGATTCCCAGAATTGCTAGAGCTTGCGCGCGCGGGGCAGCTCGACCAGGTCATTCTGGCGGTGCCGCGCATATCGCAAAAGCGCTTGGATCTCGTTGCCGAAACCTTGAGCTCGGCATCGATAGACCTGTGCGTTATGCCACGGGAGACCTTGGAGTTCACCACCAGTTACCGCGTGAATTTTCTGGGGTCGCTGCCAGTCTTTGCCGTATGGCAGCAGCCAATCCGGGATATCGACGGGATTATGAAGGAGCTGCTCGATTATGGGCTCGGTCTCCTGGCCTTTATTGTCCTGATCCCCATTTTGGTGTTGACGGCTTTGGCGATCCGGGTCGAAAGCAAAGGGCCGATTTTATTCAGGCAGAAGCGCTTCGGGTTCAACAACAACGAGATTTCAGTGCTGAAATTCAGGTCGATGTATGTTGATCGGCAGGATGTCAGCGGCGCGCAGCGAACTGCAAAGAATGATCCGCGGGTCACGCGGGTTGGCCGGTTCATCCGCCGCACAAGCATCGATGAATTGCCCCAGCTGATCAATGTGCTCAGAGGCGACATGTCGCTGGTCGGCCCGCGCCCGCACGCAACGATGATGCGGGTTGGCGATAAATATTACTTTGATGCCGTGAAGGGCTACGCGGCCCGCCACCGGGTCAAGCCTGGTATCACGGGCCTCGCTCAGGTCCGGGGTCTGAGGGGCGAGATCGATACGGCGGAGCGTGCTCGCAAGCGCGTGGAATACGACATCTACTATATTGAAAATTGGTCGCCCTTGCTCGACATCCGGATCATGATCGAGACGCTCGTCAAGCTTGTCTGGGACAAGCATGCTTACTGAGGTGGGAACGGTCCGTTTTCTTGGGATCGATTTTTCCAATATGTCCTATGCGGAAGCGGCCAGCGAGATCGGCCAGCTCTCGCGACAGAGTAGCTTTTCGTACATCGTAACCCCCAACGTCGATCACATCGTTCAACTGCATGAAGGCCAAGACGAAGCGGTCGCATCCGCGTTTCGGAGCGCCTACGGCGATGCGCACCACCGCTTTTGCGACAGCAGAGTGGTGCAGCTTCTGGCGCAATGGCGCGGTGTTCATCTGGATGTGGTGACCGGCAGCGATTTGACTGCCTACCTTTTCAACCAGGGCCATTTAGACGGCCGCAAGGTTGCACTCATAGGCGGTGACGATAGCATTCGCCAAGAACTGCTAGACCGATATCCGAAGGTCACTATTCTTCAGCATCAGCCACCGATGGGGGTGCTGAAAGATCCCGCCGCATGCGCGCAGATCGTCGCATTCATCGGGAGCGGCTCCTTTGACGTTGTCTTGTTTGCTATTGGCGCGCCGCAAAGCGAGATCATCTCGCATCAGTGTTTCCTTGCCGACCGATCGCGCGGGGTGGCACTGTGTATTGGCGCCTCGATCGAGTTTTTGTTGGGGCGAAAGGCCCGCGCGCCGCGCTGGATGCAGCGCGCAAAGCTGGAGTGGGCCTTCCGGCTGATGAGTGAACCGCGCCGCCTATGGCGGCGGTACTTGCTAATTGGGCCTCGGATTTTCCGCCTTGCGTTGGCCAGTAGTGGCCAGTGAAAATTACGGCACCTTGAGCGGGCCGAGCCAGGAGAAAGCATGCAGCGGCTCCGTGTTCTTTTGATTGCGGATCCGGTTCGCGAACTCCCATACGGGCCAGCGGCACTACGCCCGCGCAAACAGGCCCGACAGATGGCAGCATCCGACTACCGCCAATACCCGATTTTACTCTTGCATCTTTCGTGGCGTCCACAGATGGAAAGCTGACCGGCTGCTTTCGGCAGTGCGCATAAACTTTTATGCTACCTTGGGTCTATGATGGCTTCGCGAATTACGTTGTTTGCTATGGGCCTGTCGCTTGGCGAAACCTTGAAGACGGCCATTCGCCCAATCATTTCGGGTTTTCCCAAGTATGTTTCGACGTCATGATACCAGTCGCGATCAACATAATCATCGAAACATATTGTTGTCGAAGCACCTGTATCAATAGCGCGAGCCGCACAAGCAAGGGCACACGCTTTGCGAAATCGTCCATCGATTAACACTAGGTCAGGAAACCCATCCAGAGACTGGCTGATCAGGTCCAGCGGCGCACCTATGTATGATTCCCAACGTTTGGTGCGACCTAGCGTTTTTCGAGTAAACAGGGGATAACTCCACTCGACAGTAATGCCCGAATTTATGACTAACATCGTATTATAAGATCCTGCGCCGATCTTCTTATTTACAGCCCTTGCAAAATACCTATCGCTCTCGACAGTTATCGTTCGAACATTGAATTTTGATGCAGCTACGGTAGAGCCACCGGATCCAAATTCAAGATACAGGTCAGATGCTGCTAGCAGCTTGAGGAATGGTTCGGTCGAGACTGGATCAAAGTGAGGCGAGTCCGGAACTTCGAAACCAAGCACTCGCTGATTATAGAAGAAACGAACGAGATCACGAGCACGGCGCAATTTCGATCTGATTGCCAACCCCATTTAGCTCTCCTTGTTGGCGTGAAATAGGCACCTTAGTCGGCTAGTCACGAGCTTTAAGTTCGACCCTTCGGCCTACGAGCATCCGCAATGGGATCGTTTGCAGAAAGTCGGCATTTGGCTCGATCGAGGCCAATTCTGCCCAGCAGGTTTCAGGATCAAGCGCGGCCGCGGTGTATGACCGTTTCTGTGTGGAAAGCTTCCATTCGCATTGGCGTCAGCAAACCAAATCGATGGTCTTCAGCAATTCATCAATCGAAACGGCATACCCGTTGGCGGCAGGCTCGACGACAACACAGCCATACCTCAACCCCATCGCATGAGCCACCCCTCGGTGCAGCATCGTAAAGCGATCGCTCGGGATCATGGAAATGAGGCCAGATCCTTGTTTCATTGCAAATTGAGCTTGGTTTAGATGACTACCGTCGATGGAAACTAGCAATGGCGCACGGGATAGATTGCGATATCTCTCAGTGAAATCCATTGTTAGCTCAACGATTTCAAAGCCACGCCGCGATAGCTGCTCGCAGAGATGATCTTCATTCGCTATCAGCCGCTGAACTCCGAGTCCGCCCCGCCGGAGATAAACCGGATTGCCCCCATTTTCTCCTTTTGATGCCATGCCCGCCAAGCGCGACTTGAGCTCAGCATAGCGCTCTCGCTTCAGTTGACCTTGAGCGAAATCAGAGATCACGTGCAGCTCCTTAACGCGAAGAACGCTTGATGGTGCTGCATTTAATCCGAAGGCGTTTGCGTAGATCGAAGTGTCAGGCCAATCCTTGCGCCCATCCAAAATGATGTCGTGCCCCTCTTCCGCGAGGAGGGCTGTTGGACAAGCATCCCTCAGCCAATGACCGAAATATTGATGACTCACGCCTGACATACAGTAAAGAGCAACATTGCTATTTTCTGACTTTCCGATATTAATTCTATCCCATTTACTGCTAGTCTTTGCGAAATAACCACCGCTATATTCGACACCTCCGGGGTGTACGATGCAATCGTTTAGAACAAACTTTATCACTGGAGCGTGCAAGAAATGATCTGAGGTAGCGTATAGGAGCTCTTCTTGCGCAGTGCTGTGCCCAGAAACACCATTAGTCACCCTGTCGAGTCCCAATGGCAGAACCGCTAAGGGCGGAGCAGCCTCTGTTGTCTCTTCCTCGAGTACGTCTACTGATATGGCCGCATCCCGTAGCGTCTTATGCTCCATTTTGGAGCGTAATATGTTAGAAATCACAGATAAAAGGGTCATGATATTAGAAATTTCACCAAAAGAATCTGTTGCAATACAAAATATATAATCACGGAATTTATCCGGTTCATTCGGCTATCTAATTGTATCTGCCATGCGATCATAGATCTGAATCTACAGCGACCTCAGTTGTTTTATCCTTCGGGCAAACTCACTTTCAAACGAATGCAAATGGGAGAAATCTCTCGCAGCACTACACCGCTTCGCCAATTCCTCACGATCGATAGATGCTTTTCTAATTACCTCGGCCATTTTCCAGGAATTTCCTATCGGCGCTAACCAACCTGCGCCCGATTCTTCGTGCAAGGCTGACCACATTTGATTGTCATACCCCGCAACAGCGAGCCCGCATCCCATATTCTCAAGGTACGTACACGAAGGATCGGATTGCCTTTGGCAGCTCAAATAAATGTCTGAATGCTCGCGCATAAATGGAACCAATTCAGTCTCAAAATCGACCGGCCCGTGTAGCCTGACGCAATGCTGCAAATCACTGCTTGCTATCCCATCGCGTATCTCGTTTTCCAAGCTGCCAGTTCCGAAGATGTCGAGCACAAAGTTGACATCCATCGCCTGCAAGTGCCGGGCAATCGGTATTAGATCCTGAGATCCCTTAAGGGGTTCGAGACGCCCAGAATGTACTAGTCGGACTGGCGCATCGGCGGCCAGTCGCGACAACCGCGCACTCATCTCATGCTCTGTCGCAAACAACGGCGCGCTCATTCTGTTGTCCAGATACAAAATTGTTTTTTTATTGAAGGATTTATAGAGCGAGTACCCGGGGTACCCATTTGCCTGGATGGCCGCCGCCTGGCGAAATTCAGTCCTACGCTTTAATTCCTGCCTCATCATCCAGAGAAGCGAGTAGACCGTTTTTATAAACGAGCGCTCGCGATTTAAAAATAGGATCTGTCGCCTTGTCTCCGGTATATTTTCAATCGTGAATACAATCTTTTTTCCTGCCTTTCGGCAAAGTGAACCCACTTCAAGGCTCTCATGGTCGTCACCACTAGCAAGAACAATGTCAGAATGGGAAATATGGTCCTCTGAGATTCTTGTTCCGCTGGATAAAATAGAAACTTTAAATGGCAAATCTTTCTCATTGTACGAATTTGCGAAGGGAAACGCATTGGAATGTGATTTAAGAAGGCATTCTACTGGCCCGTGCCAGTGACGTGAATAGAGCCGCATGCCTTCGACGAATTTTACATCGAGAAAAAGTTTTCCTTCTTTGACAGCCGCAGGGGCTGAGGAGATAACAAGTAAATTTTTCATTCTGTCTTTTATACCCCCTTTTCTTTGGCGGTTAATATATTTCACTTCTAGTGAAATGTTATGACGAGCCTACTTGCAAAGCGGTTTTCTGCAACTCAAGTCAGAAAGACCCCTAGCAATTCGAGGAGAACATTCAAGTTGTCGCCGATTGTAACTCTCTCCCAAACTGCATCGATCTGGTGACATGGGGCTGCTCTAATAATCAAATGTGCTGGCTTGTCTTGAAGTTACGGAAATGGTTCACCCGCTCGAACTGGCGCTGTGGCTCATCAATGTCTTGGCGGGTAGATTCCCCTGTCTTGTCAAAAAGCTTTGTGCTGATATCGCGGGAAACGTAGTGTGTCAGCCGCTTTGTTTCACTACAATACATGGGTGCTGCATTATGCAGCGCCGGAAAGAGCCTATGGCTTTGTCGCCGGGTTCAACCCGGCAGCGATCATCGCGCTTCTCGCTGGTTTTGGCGCATATCTCGCGGTGCTCGAACCAGTCAGGCAGACGCCCGCCGCCGGTTTTAGGCATCTCTCCGCAACCCTGCCGTCAATGGCGTTGGCTTTTGCGGTGCATCTCGCCCTCAGCCGGATGGTGACCATCCCGCGCGGTCTGGGCGGCTATCGGCGCGGACCAGGCAAGCGGGACGCCTCACTGCCTGAATTGCCGATAATCTGACGAAAAAGGAAATGATGGTGATCGCAGCCGATGGAGCAACTCTGATCGGCTCCCCGCAGGCGATGCCCGACACGCCGTGTAGATGACCGACGAGCGACTGCACCGTAGAACGATGTTTAGACCGCGATGGATGCGCGGTTTCGATTTGAATACCCTATGTAGGCGATGGGAGGCGACGGCTTCGTTCGGATTAAATCTAACTATGTAGTAGCCACTAAATTAGTCGTCCAAAACGAGCGGGCCGAGAGAATAGTTAACCAAATCATAAAGTTCACGACAGCATTCCGCAAGCCTCACAGGTTCGGCTATCCAAACTTTGGGTCGTTCGATATGGGGTGGAGAATCGGTACATCCTGAAGGGAAATTTGAGTGATTTCATCCGATGAGCCGGACTGGTCTCGCGAACGGCCTGCAATTGGTTCATGGGATCCCTCGCGCTCACTGCTTAGGAGCATCCGGAGCTACCAGGGTGCGTCTGGCCCACTTGGGTTCCTCAAAAGGCGCGTGGCCGTTCTCCGGCATCGCGTCTGGTCAGTCGTTACCGGAGCAGACATTCCCATAAACTCAATGATCGGCGGTGGGTTGCTCTTGCCGCATCCCAATGGGATCGTCATCCATCCCCATGCCCAGATTGGCGTGAATTGCCTGATATTCCAGCAGGTCACCATTGGGGCGACTCAGCACGGCGTACCAACCATTGGAGGACATGTCGACATAGGCGCAGGCGCGAAATTAATTGGGCCTATCAAAGTGGGTGACCACGCGCGGATTGGTGCCAATGCGGTGGTTCGAATAGATGTTCCAGCGCACGGGACATATGTAGCGCCCCCTGGGCGTCTGCTCGAAACTTAGGCCTGTAATTGGCGGGACTCAGGGCACGCTAGTTGCTCGGTCTGTGCTCAATAACAGTATGCGTTCGTTGAAACATATGGTTGAACAGACACTTTAAAACACCAAGGAATTGTGGAAGCTTTCCCAACACCAAAAGCCCAGCAGACAGAATCGCAAAACCCAAATCCTCTCCAGCGAAGAGCTTGCGGACTGCGATCCTCATGATCTGCAGCCCAGATATGAGGCACATCATTGCCAAAAAGATGATGATCATGATTATGTTGGGCGGGCTGACCATGACCGCAAGACCCGCCACAACCAACGGAAGCGCCAAAGCCCAGACTAGGATGCTCACTAACTGTTTCCGCCACGCAGGGATTGAGGTTTTTCCATGCCTGATGACATGTTCGGCATAGGCGAAACCGCTTCTTTTCGTTCTGTTCCACCAGCTTCCGAACGCAAACATCGCGGCGTCATGGAGTCCCATTTCACAATCGATTCGCCGGACAAGAAAACCCAGTTGCCCGATGCGTAGGCAAAGATCAGGCTCTTCACCTGCAATCAGGTCATCTTGGAACCCCTCAACCGCGCCCAGCGCAGACAACCGCATCATGGCATTCCCGCCGCAGTGGTCCGCGACGCCAACTGGGGTGTCCCATTCGCGATCACAGATGCGGTTATAGAGACTGCGGTGCGGGAACCGCTCTCTCAATCTGCCGAAGACTACCGCTGCTTGCGGCTCGGAGTGCAGCGCAGTTTCAGCGCAAGCGATCCAGTCCGAGTGGATCTCACAATCACCGTCAATAAATTGGACAAATTCGATTGTCGGCATGATTGCATAAAGATGCCTCCAGCCCACATTTCGCGCGCGCGCCGCGGTGAAAGGAACGCTCATATCAAGATCAATCGCGACTACGCCAACAGAACGCGCAAATTCGACGCTCCCGTCGGTTGAGCCAGAGTCCACATAGATAATCGGCAGATCCTTCGGCAGCGATTGCAAGCATCGCTTCAATCGCTCACCTTCGTTTCGCCCGATAACCACAATCCCAAGTCGCCATGCTTGGTTCATCGCGCCATCCATGCTGGAGGAGTGCCCGAAGCGTCGGTAACGCGAGCGACTGCAGGCAAGCCAAGATCGGCTTTGCCTCCAAGACCGAGCCGGCGGAGGGCTCGCCTTTCCGACCGGTTGTCTTGCGCCGTGCGACCGGGCAGGGCCGCCCAAATGATACGCGCAAGACCATCCCCGAGGAACCAAGCAAGGTCGGCGAGCAACGTGCGCATTTGGCCTCCGGCAAGGGCAAAATATCGGTGACGCGACTGGAAAACGTAGTCGGGAGGAGTTCGGTTACCAGCCAGCTTGCCATCTACTATTCCAGTTGACGCGCCGGCGATGTGCACCACCCGGCTTTCCGGGCAATGGTAGGATTTCCATCCGTGCTGCCGGAGACGGTGCATCAGTTCCACCTCCTCAAAGTAGAGGAAAAAACCCGTGTCAAAGAGACCGACAATGTTGAGCGCCTTGCTTCTGAGGAGGACACTGGCACCGGTAACCCAATCGACAGGCCCACGCTGCCCGTAAGGGATGAGAATTGGCTTGATGCGCAAAATGCGAGCGACAGTCCCAATGGCCAGGCCCCGCGCGAATTCCCGCATTACGCTGGGAAACCGGAAGGCAGATCCAGCAAAGGAGCCGTCTTCGTGCAAAAGTTGACTGCCGATCGCTCCGGCGTCTGAACGACGCTCCATGTCGCGAACCAAGGCAACCAGCGCACCGGCTTCGATCCGGGTATCCGGGTTCAAAAGATAGATCGCTTCTGGTGGGTCAACCTCTTGGAATAAGCGAAGCATGGCTTGGTTGTTGCCCCACCCAAACCCGCCATTTAGCGAGAGTGGCATGAAGCTGACCCATTGTGCGTAAGGCGTCCTCTCGAGTTCCACAGACAGGACAGCGGCTGAGTCATCCCCCGATCCATTATCCACCACGATAGCGCGTAAGTCTGGCAGAGCGCTCCGCTCAACCGCCAAGGCTCCCAAGCATTGGAGAACGAGCTGCGGCGTTCGATAGTTCACTATGATGACGGCAATGCGCATGGGAACGATCAACTCAAGCCCTGATGAAGCGCCATGCGCCTAAGAATGGGTGTTTCTGTCTGTGCGCACCCACGTCGCTGTCTGACCCAGTGCATAGCGCAGGTAAACCGGGATCTTCCATACAAGGTACAGCGGCAAAAGAACCATGGCAGTGGCCTTGAGCCATTTGTGTCCGCCTGAAAGCCAGGCGAGAAGCACTGCAACCAGCGACAGGCTCAGAAAACCAACCACCGTAAAGAAGGGGATCCAATAGCCAGCCATGCTAGCTGCACCCGCCAAAATGACCGCTGCCAGCAACCCAATTAAGAGGAGAAGCGCGAGCGGCGGAACGAGAAGGTGCAGCCCCAGAAGCATCGATTTGCGATCGAGGCGTTTCATCCCTCCAAACAAGGTCGGAAGTCCATGCCGGCGTGCGACATCCAGAAAACCATGTTCCCAGCGTGACCGCTGCTCGAGCGTGGCCGTCTCAATGGCTGCTACGCTGCTCACCCTTGCTTGGTTGAGAAAGTAAGGCGCTCTGCCGCTCCGAGCCAGATCGATCGTCAAAGACAGATCTTCGACGATGCTCGCGGTGGCAAGGGGCAGCTCTGCAAAAACTGCCCAAGGAAAGGCCATGCCCGTGCCGGTCAATATTGCGCTGCCCCCCAAACGATGAGCGCCGCGTTGGCGAACAATATTTTTGACCCAGAGGGCAAAATTGGAAATTTGCACCCTAGCGGCGACCGAGTGATCGGGCTCGAATGCATAAGCGGACTGCACAACAGCTGCTCGCACAGCACTAAAGCCGACGAGGTCTTCGAGCGAGGTCGCATCCGTGGTGCAGTCTGCGTCGAAGACAATCACACAGTCCGGCGGTTCCTTGCTCAACCAATCGCGCCCATGGGCAAGCGCAAAGCCTTTCCCACGCCGGTCTGCGTCGAAACGCTCGAGCACAGCAAAACCTTGCTGCCGAACGATGTCGGCGGTCCCGTCAGAGCAATTATCAGCAACGACCAAAATCGATGCATTCGTGGGCAAGACCGGATGCAATCGGTCCAAGGTCGCCTTAATGATCGATTCCTCATTATGGGCGGGGATGAGAACGCAGGTCGAATATTCGCCGGAGATGCGCTTATGAGGTCGCCCCCCCCATAATCCGAGCAGAACTTCGACCGAAAAGATCAAAAGCGGGACGCAAACCGCTACTGCAGCGATCCACGAAAAGACCACCAGCGCCTCATTCATGAGCGGTGGCCTCCGCGAAACAGGGCCGCCAGTGCTTTGCCGTTCTCAGCCGCGTTATGGTACCTTTCGACACGATCTCGGCCGATCTTCCCCATTCTAGCGAGATCCTCTGGCGAAGCTCCGATGGCACATTCCATTGCTTCGACAAGTTTGTCGACTGAACCAGCTGGTACGAGCCATCCACAGTCAGCATCCACCAGTTCAGGCGTACCAGCGATGGCCGAGGCGATGACGGGCCTGCCGAGTGCAAGAGCTTCCATGATGACGACTGGCAATCCTTCGGCGAAGCTCGGAAGCACCATTGCCCGCGAGCGCTGAAGGTGACCAATCACTTCCTCAGAAGCCGCTAGTCCTGCCAAAGTGACGCAATCACCAATATCGTGCCGGGCGATGATCGCTCGTACGTCAACGTGCATTTCCCCGTCGCCCACAATCGTGAGATGAAAGCGCCTTCCGCGCCGCGTGAGTTTAGCCGCTGCATCAAGCAGTAACGGAATGCCTTTTTGGGCGCTGAGGCGTGCCACTGTGCAAAGGTGCGGCTCTGCGGGCGGCTCAACGGTCGCAACGTTTTGCAGAAAACTTGCGTCCACACCGCAGCGAACCACCGCAATCTTTGGCCAATCTCCAAACGCACTCCATCGCATCAACTGGCTGCGACCATAGCTGCTAATGGCTACACAGAATGCGCTATCGCGTACCTTGCCCGCCAAATCGAGGGCGAGTGGTGCATCAAACTCGTCGGGGCCGTGGACTGTAAAACTATACGGTACCCCGGTAAGGATGCTTGCAACGCGGGCAACGGTTGCTGAGTTCGTCCCGAAATGCGCGTGAATATGCGCAATGCGCCCGGCGCGGATCCGTATTGCGAGCAGGGCGGCCTCTGCAAAATATGCCGAGCGCCTGATGAATTCTGTTGGCTTCCACGAACAGTGCACGAAGGCCGCTCTGAGCCCTCTCAAGCTGGGCCCAGGCGCTGTGACAATATACCTCAGGCCACTGAAAATGAGTGCGAATGCCCCAGCCTCAAGAAGGACGGTGGTCTTGGCGCGTTCTGCCTGATCACGCACATCCGGAAGTTGGCTCGTGTCGACAGGACGGACAGAGAAACGTGCGACCTGAAGGCCTAATGCTTCAATAGCTTCGATTTCACGGCGAATGAAACTGTGGCTGGCTGCCGGATAGCGATTGATCAGATAGGCAATGCGCACCGCCGTCCCCCGCACGAAAAACACGGATGGGACTAGGGCTTTCAAGGCCTAATGCAAGCGTGCAGGTTTTGAGGTGGAGGATTTCGTTGGCAAAGGTGGAACCACGGCTTTAGATCGCAGGAAGCGAAGGGATCCCTAGTGTGACGGAACATGAAGTCAGCGCCGCTCCATTTTCGAGTTCCGCTATCAACCTTGATCGGCGAAGCCTGCTGATCGGCTGTGGTCTGACTGCGATTGCGGGCCTGTCCTATCTGAGCGCTCCAAAATCGCCTGCAGTCATTGTTGAAGAAACCAAGTTTCGTGCCGCCATTCCAGAACGGATCGGTGGCTGGAGGTCTCGCAAGACAGCGGAGCTTGTGCTTCCGGCTCTCGACGAAGGCGACAAGCTTTATGAAAATCTCGAAACCCGGATTTACGAGGGCCGCGGCTTGCCAGCCATGATGGTGCTCGTTGCTTACAGCAGCGTGCAACAAAATGATATTCAGGTGCATCGGCCCGAAGTCTGTTATCCGGCCGCTGGCTATCCGATCGTTTCGAGCCAGAATGCAATGATAACGTTCGGGCGAAAGCCGATCGAGGCCCGTGAGGTTGTGGCCAATCGTGGTGGCTTGTTCGAGCGGGTGATATATTGGGTCAGGGTTGGTGATCAATTCCCAACGACGTGGATTGATCAGCGCTTAGCTATGGCGGCTGCCAACCTGAAAGGCACCATCCCAGATGGCGTCCTTGTCAGGGTCTCGACACTTGAGGAGCCAGGAAGCAGCACCTCTTCAGACTTGAAAACCTTTATCGACGCATTCCTGCGCGCGTCGCCGCCGGGCTTCAGGAACTCCATACTCTTGTAAGCTGCTCCCGCTTCGCGCACTGGAGCGGCGCACCACACCTTGCGCAGAAAGAAAATTGTGATGTCGTTCAACAGACGATCCGTTCTGCTTACGTCGTCGGCAGGTGTCGGCCTGCTATCACTCGGTGCGATTGGGCTGTGGGCCAAGAGTGGAACTGGGGTATCTGTCGCGCCGCTGGCAAGCGATGAGAGCTTTCCCTCACTTCCTATCGGAATGAATCTTGCCGGTATCGCGGATTGGGAGCCGGGCTTTCCCTTCAAGAACCTGTTCCTCGGTGCTCGCCCCTGGTTGACACGGAACCTGAGCGGCAAAGGTCCGCACGACACAAAAGCGCAGGAAGCATTCTCGTTTGACGAAGATGGATATCCTCTGGAAGTTCCAGTCGCCGCGCCTGGCGCCGAAGAGCCGCAAGCCGTCTTCACCTATGTGCCGAATGTGAGGAGCGCTGGTCGATACGTTTTGCTTTATGATGGAGAAGGTGAAATCGAGGGGCTGGCCTCGACGAAAGTCATCTCCCGCAAGCCAGGCCGTATTCTCCTGCAGATGGCGCATGGATCAGGCGGGGCTTATGAAGCGGTGGTCATCAAGCGATCAAAGCGCGGTAATCACATCCGGAACATCAGACTGGTTGCCGAGCGTCAGGAAAGCGACAATCTGCGCGATGAGCCTTTTTTGCCCGAACTTGTCGACTTCTGCCGATCCTTCCATTGCCTGCGGTTCATGGACTGGGGAGCAACCAACAACTCGCTTCAGGAGCGCTGGAGCGACCGGAAAAAACCGAGCTTTTACACAATGGCGGCGAGCACGGGCGATCCCCAAGGTACGTGGGGACCACCACCTTCCAAATTCAGTTACAAGTTCGCGGGCGGCGTAGCTTACGAATACATGATCCAGCTGTGCAATGCCGTAAAGTCTGACATGTGGCTCTGCATTCCGCACCGTGCAACCGATGACTATATTTTGCAGCTCGCCAAATTGGTGAAGCAAAATCTGGATCCCGGCCTTAAGGTTTACGTCGAATATTCGAATGAAATCTGGAACTGGCAGTTCCATCAGGCGGGTTGGATGCTGCGCTCTCCTCTGGCGGGAGCGCTGGTCGAAGCCAAGGGCGGCTCTCCTTGGAAAGACGACGCCAAGACTGAAGGCAAGGATCATCCCGAGCGTATTGGCGCTCTGTTCCGCCGAGCCTTCGCGATCTGGGAACAGGAGTGGGCCGGTGCCGCAGACAGGCTAATCCGCGTTTGTGCCGTACAGGCTGCGTGGGCCGACGCGTCGATCCGAACGCTACGCTGGTGCCTCGAGCATGGCGGCGTTGATGCCGTATCGCCGGCGGCCTATTTCGGGCCGGATAAAGCGATCTACAAAAAATGGGATACGCTCGGCGAGCAACTCACACCCGATGATGTGATCGATGACATGGGTTCTGTGATAGGGGCGCTCCGCACCGGAGGGGGGCTTTTGGAAATCGTCGCCTTCGCAAAACAGCATGGCCTTGCATATGTTGCCTATGAAGGTGGGCAGCACATCCAGCCAGAAGGTCAAAAAGACGTCGCATACGCGCCGGCTATCGAGCAGACGCAGACCCACAGCAGAATGTACGATCTCTATGTCGAATTGCTTCGCGTCCATAGGGATCTTGGGTGCCAGATGTTTGGGCATTTTAGCAGCATTGGTAAGCAAGGAACACGCTACGGAAGCTGGGGCGCAAAAGCCTCATACAGCATGCCGGACCAAGACAGCCCTAAGATGCGCGCATTGATTGCCTGCAATGCCAAGCGATAGAACTTTTCTGCGGGTGACTGTGACGGGTCTTGAGCGGCACCGGTGGTCAAGCCAGATGCTGAGACATCGGCCAAGACTCCGAACGTTCGGAATCGCCGCACACCATGCCTAATGTGATCGCTTATGGCGCCCTGGTGGTGTGGCCATTCATTACGCTCGCGATATTTGCATCGATGCCAGTCCGGAAGGCGGTGATCTGGTCGATTCTCTTGGGTTATCTCTTGTTGCCCGTGCGAACCGCCTTTGATTTCCCAGGCGTTCCCGCGCTCGATAAAACTTCGATTGCCAACCTTTCGGCGCTTGCCGGAGCAATGATTTTCTCGCAGCAACCAGTTTTGCGGCTGCCGCGAGAGTGGTGGTTGATCGGCCTGATGCTTGTTTATGTCGCATCCCCCATGGGTACGGTGCTGAGCAACCCACAACCGCTAATCTATGGCGATGTAGTCTTGCAAGGGCTCAGGCCATATGATGCCTTCTCATCTGCGGCCTATAAAGCCATCGATCTGATCCCGTTTATTCTGGGATACAATCTTCTCGGTCGACCGCGTGACAGGCACGAGGTGCTCAGCGCTCTTGTGATCGCGGCATTGGGTTACAGCCTGCTGATGCTGATTGAAGTCCGGCTGAGCCCGCAATTGCACAACTGGCTCTATGGCTTCTTTCCCCACAGCTTCGGGCAGCAGATGAGGGGAGACGGTTTCAGGCCAGTTGTGTTCCTCGGACACGGGCTCCTCGTCGCCATCTTCACATCCATGGCTGTCGTCTCGGCCGCGTATCTGGCAAAACTTCGCATCCAGCTCTTCGGTCTTTCGGCCTGGTTCTGGCTTGCATACCTCTTGGTTGTGCTGCTCATGTGCCGATCGCTCGGTGCCCTAATCCTCGCACTTGCCGCCCTTGCAATTGTCCTTGTGATCAGAGGCAAGCATGTTGCAAAGATTTGCGCTGTCGCGGCATTGGTAGTTCTAAGTTACCCTATGCTTCGAGGGGCAGATTTGGTGCCGGTCCAGCCTCTTGCCGATCGTGTTGCATCGTTCTCGGCCGATAGGGGTGGATCGTTTCAGGTGAGGATCGACAATGAAAATGCACTGCTTGAGCGCGCCAACGCGCGGCCGTGGCTTGGCTGGGGAGGGTATGGCCGCAACCGCGTTTATGACGAAAGCACGGGCAGGGATTTGAGTGTAACCGACGGAGCTTGGATTATTATCGTCGGCTCATATGGTTGGGTCGGATATCTCGCCACTTTTGGGCTCTTATGCCTGCCTACAATTGCCGTAGGTTGGAAACCACGCCGCCGCCTTGACCCATCAAGCGCCGCGCTAGCTCTTGTGCTCATGACGAACCTGTTGGATTTGATCCCCAACTCGTCACTCGCGCCGATAACTTGGCTTCTGGCTGGAGCCATCGCCGCCGCTAAACTGACGACAGTCATGACAGATGAACGATAGATGCGACCTTAGATAAGCTGTGTTATCGCCACTAGGCCGAATGCGCGAAGCCGCGACTGCTAAACGTCCGGATTGCTTGCTTGAATGACACCCTCCCCTTGGGCAAACGATGGCCTCGGCGCTATTTATTCAATCCCATCGACGCAATTCATGATACGTTTGTCCAACCAAGAGAGCGCGGACGGCCCCATCTGTCAACGGGTTGCCGCTTTCACATCTCAACTCTCCTCCTTGCATTAACGAGCACAGCCAAAAATGTCTTCATTAGTGCTTGAGCTATCAATGATTCGCGGGATGAAATTAGCCGGAGGCGTAGAGGCTACAAGCACCCTGACGTGCTCCCCTGATTGTTACCAGTCAGAGGTAGCGTCTCGCTCCTTCATGATGGTAGTTTGATCGGACGGCAACGTGTCTGGGGGCATGCCCCCAGACACGTTGGCCGGCGATCTCGGCGGGGGTCTTGCCCCCCAGTTTGGAGTGTGGCCTGACCGTATTGTAATCGTGCTGCCAGGCAGCGAGCACGAACCGGGCATGGACCAGCGAGGTGAACAGTGTCTCGTTGAGGCATTCGTCCCGTATCCCAAGCGGCGATAGCCGAACCGGCGACGCTCAGCCGCCAGCTCGCGCAGCCGTTGCCGCAGCGCCCCGTCATCCGGCCTTGTCGACTCGTAACGGATCACCCTGCGGCCCACACCAACCAGTGCACACGCCCGACGCTCGCTCACCCCGTGATGCTCCCGGGCATCCGCACCGCCTAAGAGCGTCTTAAGTGTAAGCCTGCGGTGAGTACCGCGGTTCAGGCAGCCTGACGCTGGATTTGAGCGGGTCGCCAGTTCCAGGGGAGCAGGTCGGCGAGCTGGCTT
>LNFM01020729.1_pt1 | contig 28428 bp, 30 predicted proteins | sample 596031 | NCBI WGS metagenome assembly LNFM01 (sample SAMN04254537, study PRJNA301005) | activated carbon metagenome | isolation source: dual media filters at the Ann Arbor, Michigan drinking water treatment plant | place: USA: Ann Arbor
AATCCCGGGCCGTGAAATAGCCTTTGCGGGCGCACTGCTGAAGCTGCTGCTTCAGCGGGCTCTGCGCCATGTCGTCCACCAGGAAGAAGGGGCGTTGACCCAACTGCACATGGTTGGAACGCTCGATCTCGTGGACGGGTTTGTGGTGCCGTGGTGCATCTGCAAAGATGGTGCTGGACAGGCTCAGCAGAACGCAACCGACTGTGAAACGTCGCATGGTTTCCCCTTGGGTGGATGAAGGAAGGTGAGCGCTCCCGCGTGCAAAGCGCCAGGGCCATGCTAGGCAGCCTGTGTGGCAGATTCGTGGCAGTGCGCTGGCCGCCCGTGGTGGACTGCATCGCGCCCGCACAGCGCTGCGCCATTCAGGCGGGCGTGGTGACCATGAATTTTTCCGTGAGTGGCTTTGGTGCCGGTGCGCCGATCGAGGAGCTGCTGTCGATCAACCTCACCATCAACGGCCACACCCACGGCTTGAGCGAGGTCGGCTTTGATGGCTTCATCATCGGCGGCCGCCCTTCAAGCGTTTCCAGTGTCAACGCGGTTGCCAACGCCAATGACTTCCTGACGTCTGTCGACCCCGTTGGCGACCTCTCAACCTTGACCTTTTTCCATGGCGCGCAAGGCATCACCAACCAGATCTGGTTCGCAACCGGCTCACTCGATATGAGCTACCGAGAAACAGACAGCGTGCCCGAGCCCGGCACGCTGGCCTTGGTGGCCCTGGCGATGCTGGAGGACTTCGGCACACGTCGGCAGAAGCAGTGGCTGGTGATGGTGCCCGCGCGGTCACGCTCCCAGGGTTGACTGCGTCTGTTCTGACCAAACAAAGTCGAAAACTACGGGCAATGCGACATGTGCTCGCAGCCTGCTCTGCTCAAAAAATGTCGAGAACGGGCTGACTCATGGATAGAGAAAGCAGTGGAGCCTCAAGCGGCACGGCAAAGCAGCCATGCCTGAACCCAACCAACAATCCAAGCCTTATTTCGGGACCGCATCGACCTCAATCCCGATCGCTCGCAAGCGCACCCGCACGTCCCGCACAGTGCGGCGAATGACATCTTCTGCACAAGTGGGGGAGCTGGCCACCGGCATCTGAATCACTTGGCCGGCGTACCGAACCACCAGCTTGGGGTGCTTCCGCCCGGGATGGATGTGAGCATCCAAGCCATCACACAGGTTACGCACCGCTGTCAGTGCCAGGCGCTGGTGCTTTAGCAGTTTCATCTTCTTCTCCGTTGAAAACGTTGAGTGGGTGAACGCATGATTTTTTTGATCAGTAGCTGCCCCTGAGCACAGCTGTTGCCAGGGGCAGCTCACACGAGGCTCTTACTTACGCGGCGGGTTGTTGCCGCGACCGCCGCCCGAGGGGTTGCCGTTCTTGCTGGGGGCGTTTTCGAGATGAAACATCATGGTTTTTTCCTTGACCCGGTAACGTATGGACGAACGACACCAGACCGGGCCAACGCCGGTGCTGCTCGTGAAATTGATTGGCGGCTATGCCGCTACCGGCCAGGCGGGTCTCTGCGGGCCCATCGCAGCTTGCCTCTTGCAAGCACCAAGATCTTTTTGTAGCCGCGTGACAAGCTCAGCACGGCATTGCTCGCGCCAAGGAGTCTTCTCAAGCGCCCCCAACGCGCCTTCTTCGACAAGGCGAATGAGGAACGTCAGCCCTTCTGGCTCCAGCCCGTATCGGGCCGCAGCGTGCAAGGTCACCAGCTTGCTGCGAATTTGGACGCCAGATTCCACTGCGGTGATCTCCCACCAATCGGGCGGAAGCTGCCCCAAGTGCAGGTTCAGCACTTCTTCCCACAAGCCGGAAGCCAGCCAGTTGGTGACCAGCGCGTGTTCGCATCCCTCCGCCCGGAAGTTGTCGCGAATGTGTTCCGGATACACGTCAAGGCATCCTTTGTGGACCGCGATGGTTTGCCACCTGTCATTGCTTTGAACTGCTTGCAAGTCAACAGGATTGACAAAGCGTTGCACCAGCAGCCGCAATTTGCTCAGATTGCCGGGGGATGAAGCCTTCGCATGGAAGTCCTTGACGAAGTTTGCGTGCTGAAGGGCCCAGCCAAACAAGCCAAACGGACCTTCAATCTTCCAACCGTCCCATTCGCTGGGCCTGACCCATTGCAGCCCGCGGGCGCCCGGGGCACATCTGACGAAGCTGAACTCTTTGGTACGAGAGGAGTGCGATGGATGTACGAGCAGAACCCTCATCCACGGCATGTCGTCACTCAGCTCCACCCGCACATCGCTCTCCTGCAAAGCGCCAAGCCACTTGGAGCCTTCGGTGCGGACTTGGTAAAGAACCTCCGACACCCCAAACAGAATCTGGGTCTCACGGTGGCCCATGGTGTTGGTGATCAGAAGCCAATAGCCCTCCAGGCTGATGGGCCGCTGCAGCTCTGCAGGTGTCCAGCCGGTCAGCTCGGCCAGGGACTTGAGCTCTTCGCTGCGCTGCTCCAGTTGCGCCACTTCCAGCCTGCTCGAGACTTCAGCAGCCAACTCACGAACCGGACTGGCGGCATCATCGTGACGCGCCAGTGCGTTCTTAAGCAGCGGACTGCCACCACCGTCGAGCTGTGCGCGCAATTGCTTCTCAATCTCGTCGATGCGGTCGGGCGGCGGTTCAGGTTGGCCACCGCACAACTGGGAAAAAATCTTGTCGGGATCTTCGACCAGCTTCTTCGCCAACATTTCGGCGATCAGTCGTGCCGTCTTCTCGCTGGTCTTACCGGTGCGTTCGATGCGCTGGTACGAGTTTGTTGCCGTCCTGGGGTCCGCATCGGCCGATTTCATGGAGGCCAAGCCGAAGACAGCTTCTGCCAACGCCTTCTGCGTCAGCTTGGCCTGCTTGCGGAGTTCATGCAGCCGAAGGGTTGCGATGCTGAAGGTGGGTCTGCCTGCCTTGGACATTGGTTTCTTGCCATTTCGTTTGTCGTTGACCGACTGTAGAAATTTTCAATTTAGGTTGATAGCAGCAAAAAACCATCATAAATTCACGCCGACAGAAAAACACTAAAGCTCTGATCGATCAGAAGCAACAGCCCCCCGAACCCCAATCACTCCACCGTCACGCTTTTGGCCAGGTTGCGTGGCTTGTCAACATCGGTGCCCTTGGCCAATGCTGTGTGGTACGCCAGCATCTGCAGCGGCACCACGTGCAGGATGGGTGAGAGTGCGCCGTAGTGCTCGGGCATGCGGATCACGTGGATGCCTTCGCTGCTGGTGATGCGCGTGTCGGCGTCGGCCAGCACATACAGCACGCCGCCGCGCGCGCGCACTTCCTGCATGTTGCTCTTGAGCTTTTCCAGCAGGGTGTCGTTGGGCGCCACGGTCACCACTGGCATGGCCGCGGTCACCAGGGCCAGCGGGCCGTGTTTGAGTTCACCGGCCGGGTAGGCCTCGGCGTGGATGTAGCTGATTTCCTTGAGCTTCAAGGCGCCTTCGAGCGCAATGGGGTAGTGCAGCCCACGGCCGAGGAAGAGTGCGTTGTCCATGCGCGCAAAGTCTTCGGCCCAGCTGATGACCTGCGGCTCCAGCGCCAACACAGCTTGCAGCGCCACGGGCAGGTGGCGCATGGCCTTGAGGTGGTTGGCTTCGTCTTCGTCGCTCAAATGGCCGCGCACCTGGGCGAGTGCAAGCGTGAGCAAGAACAGGCCGGCGAGCTGAGTGGTGAAGGCCTTGGTGGAGGCCACGCCGATCTCCACGCCCGCGCGGGTGATGTAGGCCAGTTCGCATTCGCGCACCATGGCGGAAGTACTCACGTTGCAGATGGTCAACGTGTGTTTCATGCCCAGACCTTGCGCGTGGCGCAGCGCGGCCAGGGTGTCGGCGGTCTCGCCGCTCTGCGTGATGGTGACCACCAGGGTGCGCGGGTTGGGCACGCTGGTGCGGTAGCGGTGCGATGCTCTCCAGCCAATACTTGGCGGTGCAGCCGCTGTAGTAGCTGGTGCCGCAGGCCAGGATGAGCACGTTGTCGATGTCCTTGAAGATGCGGTAGGCGCCGTCGCCAAAGAGTTCGGGTGTGATGCCTTCCAGGCCTTCGAGCGTGTCGCCGATGGCGCGCGGTTGTTCGAAGATTTCCTTCTGCATGTAGTGGCGGTAGGGGCCGAGTTCGGCCGCGCCGCTGTGGGCTTGCACGGTCTTCACGGGGCGCTTGGCTGCATCCAACGCGCGACCCTGGGCGTCCAGCACCCAATAGCGGCCGAGCTGCAGATCGACCAGGTCGCCCTCTTCCAGGTACACGATCTGGTCGGTGACGCCGGCCAGGGCCATGGCGTCGCTGGCAAGAAAGTGCTCAGCACCCAGCACGCCGTCGACCGAGCCCACACCCAGCACCAGCGGCGAGCCGGCGCGTGCGCCCACCACGCGGTGGGGTTCGTCTTTGTGAAACACCGCCAGCGCGTAGGCGCCGTGCAGTTGCACCACGGCGGCCTGCAGCGCGGCGAACACGTCGCCTTCGTAGAGTGAATCGATCAGGTGGGCGATGACCTCGGTGTCGGTCTGGCTTTCAAACACATAGCCTTTGGCCTGGAGAGCCGCGCGCAGCTCGTCGTGGTTTTCAATGATGCCGTTGTGCACCAGCGCCACCCGGCCGGCGGTGCCCGCCGCAGCGCCGGGGCCGTGGCTGAAGTGGGGGTGGGCGTTGTGCACCACGGGCGCGCCGTGCGTGGCCCAACGGGTGTGGGCGATGCCGGTACCGCTGGCAATGCCGTCGGCCTGCACCTGCTGCGCGAGCTCGGCCACGCGGGCCGTGCTGCGGGCGCGCTGCAGGCCACCGGAATGCACCGCCACGCCGCAGGAGTCATAGCCGCGGTACTCCAGCCGCTGCAAGCCCTGAACCAGCACGGGCACCACATTGCGCCCCGAAACCCCTGCGACGATGCCACACATGCGCTAGTGAGAAGAGAACGAAATAAAAGATCAAAATGTCACGAAGCATCGCCAATAATTTCCAACACCGACAGAAACAATCAATAACGCCATAGATCATTTAAAAATGGAACAAATCATCATTGATGAAGCCGATCTGCGCTTGCTGGACCTTCTACAAACGGATGCGTCCTTGAGCAACCAGGCACTGGCCGAGCGGGCGCACCTCTCGCCGCCCACCAGCCTGCGGCGGGTGAAACGCTTGCGCCAGCTCGGGCTGATCGAGCGCGAAGTCGCCTTGCTCAGCGTGGACCGCATGGCGCCCTTGCTTGGCCACGGGCTCACGGCGCTGGTCGAAATCACGCTGGAGCGGCAAGGCGCCGAGTTTCTCGACGCATTTGAAGCACGCGTGGTGCCGGTGGCGCAGGTTCAGCAGTGCTACCGGGTGAGCCCGGGTCCCGACTTCGTGCTGGTGGTCCACTGCGCCGACATGCCCGAATACCTGGGGTTGGCGCAGCGCCTGTTCACCAGCGACGCCAACGTGCGCAACATCAAGGCCTTTTTCAGCCTGAAACGTGCCAAATTCGAGCCGCGAATCGCGCTCGCGGCCCGAGAGCCCGGTGACTCGCGTTGACCACATTGGTACTCAATACAGTCAGAAAGTTGATACATACCGCACATTTATGACGCTGCACCCCCCACCAAGAGTTGACGAACCGTACCTTATGTAACAACCTTCACGATTCCCTCAACCGATGCTTCGGTTGGGCTCCAGGAGGTACCAAAATGAATACGACGTGGATTGCCGTGCTGGGAGCGCTGGCCGTGCTGGGGCTGTGTGCGCTGGGCTACTGGCGCTACCGCATGACCACCGATTCGTCCGGGCGTGACGATCGGTACAGCCCGGAACGCCTGATGACGCCTGAGCAAGCCCAGATGCTGGATTACTTGCAGGACACCTTTCCCGGCCAGGTCGTGCTGCCCAACATGTCTTTGAAGGGCATGCTGGCGGTGCGCCGCGTGAGCCAGCAGCGGGTGGACTTTGTGGTGTGCGGCGATGACGGCAAACCGACCTTCGCATTCGACATCGAGCAGCACCCGCTGAGCAACGCCAAACACAAGGCGCATATGGTCAAGATGAAGAACCGCATCCTCAAGACGGCGGGTGTGCGCTTTGTGTTTCTGAAAAACGGCCTGCACCGCATGCCCTCGCCCTCCGACTTTCGCAAGCAGCTCAACCTGGCTGAGCTGCCCAAACCCCGGGTGAAAGAGCAGGAAGATGCCGGAGAGAGCCGCCGTCAGCAACTGGAGAGCCAGTTCTCGGAGTTCGATTCGCTCAACACCACCAACACGACCTTCCGCGATTCCGAGGTGATGGGCCTGACCGGGCTGATGGACCTGGACCAAGAGGGCCGGCGTGGGGGCTTCAGCAGTGCCTACAGCAACAGTGGCTTCAACCAGCGTCGCAGCGGCGGCGGCCCCAACAGCAAGTCACCCGGCGAAAGCCGGTTTGATTCCATGGACGTGCGCGGCGGCCGCTGAACTCGCCCCCCATCCACAGGCTCCTCAGGGAGCCTGTTTCTTTTTCTGCGGCCGCTGCCAGTTGGCGATGACGACCTGTTTGCCCCGCGCCACCGAGAGCGCGCCGGGTGCCGTGTCCTTGGTGATGGTGGAGCCGCCGCCCACGGTGGCGCCCGCGCCAATGGTCACGGGCGCCACCAGCACGCAGTTGCTGCCCACGTGCACGTCGGCCTCGATCACGGTGCGGTGTTTGTTCGCGCCGTCGTAGTTGGCGGTGATGCTGCCCCAGGTAGGCCAGGTGGTTGGCTTTGGCGCCAGCGGCCAAGGTACTGTTTTTCACCTCCACGAAATTGCCGATGTGCACCTCGGCGCCCAGATCGGCACCGGGCCGCAGCCGCGCAAACGGTCCCACCAGCGCGCCGGGGCCCACCTTCACGCCGAGCTTTTCACCATCGATGTGGGTGAACGGGTGGATCACCGCACCGGCCTCGATCACGGCGTTGGCGATGACGCAATTCGCGCCGACGCGCACACGGTGGCCCAGCTGCACGCGGCCTTCGAACACGCAGTTCACGTCGATCTCCACGTCCTGGCCGCACACCAGTTCGCCCCGCACGTCCAGCCGTGCCGGATCGGCCAGGCGTGTGCCCTGCTCCATCAAGGTGTCGGCCACGCGCCGCTGGTAGGCCCGCTCCAGCTCGGCGAGTTGCACCGGGCTGTTGACACCGGCCACCTGCACCGCGTCGGCAATGCGGTGCGCGGCCACGCTCAGGCCATCGGCCACCGCAAACTTCACCACATCGGTGAGGTAGTACTCGCCCTGGGCGTTGCGGTTGTCCAGCCGTTCCAGCCAGCCGCGCAACAGCTTCGTGGGCACGGCCATGATCCCGCTGTAGATCTCGGTGATGGCGCGCTGCGCGTCGCTGGCGTCCTTGTGCTCCACGATGGCCTGCACCGACGCATCGGCCCCGCGCACGATGCGCCCGTAGCCGGTGGGGTCGGGCATGTCCAGGGTGAGCAGGGCCAGGCGGGTGCCGGCGCACAAGTCAAGCAGCGCCTGCAGCGTTTCGGGTCGGGTGAGAGGAACGTCGCCCGAGAGCACCAGCGTCACGCCGTCATCAGGCAACACCGGGGCGGCCTGCTGCACCGCGTGGCCGGTGCCCAGCTGCGGCTCCTGGCGCACGAAGCGCAGTGCGGTGGTGCTGGGTGCCTGCAGGCCAGCTTCCACCTGCTCGGCGCCGTGGCCGGTGATCACCACCACCGAGCGCGCCGATAACCGCGCGGCACAGTCGATCACGTGCTGGGCCAGTGCGCGCCCGCCCAAACGGTGCAACACTTTCGGCAGAAGACTTTTCATGCGCGTGCCCTTGCCGGCCGCCATCACCACCACATCCACAGGGAACGACATGAACACCTCTCTCGGGGAATCGTTGCACGGCGTTCTTGCCGGGCTTCACGTGCGCCGGATTATGGCGCTGCGGGCAGCCAAGGTCTGTGCGCTGGTGATCATGGCCGCCTTCCTCACGGCCTGCACCGCCACCCGCCTGGCCTACAACCAGGCACACAACGCCACCTACTGGTGGCTTGACAGCCACGTCGATTTCAACAACGGCCAGTCGACCCCGGTGCGCAGCGACATCAACGCCTTCTTTCAATGGCACCGCGCCAACGAGTTGCCGGTGTACGCGGGTCTGCTTCAGCGCTGGCAAACGCTGGCTGCGCAAGACCTCACCGGCGCGCAGGTGTGCGCCGAGTTCGACGTGATCCGCCAGCGCATCGACCGCGCGGCAGATGCCAGCGTGCAAGCCATGGCACGTCTGGCGCTGCAACTCGACGCGGCCCAGCTGGAGCACCTCAAGAGCCGCCAGGCCAAGAGCAACGCGGAGTTTGAAGACGATTTCCTTCAAGCGTCTGAAGAAGCGCGCATCGAAAAGCGCTTCGACCGCGCGCTGGGGCGCGGCGAGATGCTCTACGGCTCACTGAATGCGGCCCAAAAGGAACTGGTGCGCAACAACATCAAGGCGTCGCCATTTGACCCGCAACGCACCCAGGCCGAGCGGCTGCGCCGCCAGGTCGATCTGCTGCAAACGGTGAACCAGGCGCAAGCCGCACCCGACACCGCTGCCGAGCGCGTGCGCAGTCACATCGCACGCATCAGCCAGTCGCCCACACCGGGCTACAAGGCCTATGCGGACGAACTGGTGCGCCAGGGCTGCGCCCAGTTTGCCCAGTTGCACAACACCACCACGCCCGAACAGCGCACCAATGCCGTGCGCGTGCTCAAGGGCTACGAGGACGACCTCCGGGTGCTCAGCGCCCAGCGCTGAACGCGGCCACGCTCAGGACACCAACCGCATCCAGCCCCACACCACTGCCAGTGTGGTGAGCGTCACCGGAATCCCGGTGACGGCGTGGCGCTTCCAGTCGATGACGATGCCTTGCTGACGCGCAAGATCGGCCACGATCAGGTTGGCGATCGAGCCCACCAGCAGCAGGTTGCCGGCGAAGGTGGTGGCCAGCGCGAGCATCACGCCCGCCTGCTCGCCGCTGCCACCGAGGTGTGGCAACAGCAGCATGACCGCCGGCACGTTGGACACCAGGTTGGACAACACGGCGCTTGCCACCAGCAGCGGCCCGGGGTCGGTGAGCACCACGCCCTGTGCACCCAGCCAGGCCACGGCCTGCGCGGCCAGGCCGGTGGACTCGAACGCGTGGTTGACCACAAACAGGCCCATGAACAGGATCAGCAACGGCCAGTCGACCAAGCCCATGAAATGTGAGGTGTGCAAGCGCCGGCTCAACAGCAACACCCCCGCGCCCACCAGCGCGGCCACGTCACGCGGCCAGTCGGTGAAGAGGAAGATCAGCATGAGCGCACCAGCGACCACGAGGCCTTTGGCGGTTTGCCAACTGTCGAACGGCGGCTCATCGGTAGCGAGGTTTCCCCGAATGGCTCCCTCACCCTCTCCCTCTGGGAGAGGGTGAGGGTGAGGGCTCCCCGCACCCGCCTTCGCCCCCGGCCCATAAGCCAACCACGCCCACAACAACACCAGGCCAATCAACACCGGCACCAGCGCCTGCCGCGCATACCCTGCAAACGGCAACTGCAGCACAGAGCCGATCAACATGTTCTGCGGATTGCCGATCAGCGTGGCGGCCGAACCGATGTTGGCCGCACACGCCAGGCCGATCAGAAACGGCAGCGGGTTGATGCCGCGCTGCAGACACAGCCGCGCCACCACCGGTGTCATGGCCAGACACACGATGTCGTTCGAAAACACCGCCGACAGCGCGCCCGAAACCACGATCAGAGCCGCCAGCAGACCGTTGCGCGACAGCGGCATGGCGCCCACGCGGCGCGTGACCGCACCATAAAAACCACCCAGCCGCATCTGCGCCGACACGACCATGAAAGCAAACAACAACACGATGGTGGGCAGGTCGATCGCGCGCGCCGCGTCTTCCAGCGGCCACCCGGCCAGCGCAATCACCGCAATGGCCCCCAGCAGCGCCACACCCGAGCGGTCCAGTTTCAGCCGCGGCAGGCCACCGAGGAACATGCCGAGGTAGACGGTGGCGAAGACCGCGACGATGCCCCAGTCGGTGGCGGTGTGATGGGATGGAAAACTCATGTGGGCAATCGGTGCATGACCGAGATTGTCAGTGACCGTGCACCAACACCGGCAGCATCAGAGGTCGTAAGATATCAATACCTCATCCCACGGAGCGAATCATGCCCAACCTTTCGGTCAAGCTCGACACAGAAACCCACCTGCGCCTCAAGGACCTGGCCTCCCGCCAGGGCGTTACGCCCCACGCACTCATGGTGCAAGCGATTGGGGATGAGCTCGACCGCATCGAAGCGGAAGTCGGCTTCGTGGAACGTGCCGTCAAAGCGCAAGCACGCGCCGAAGCTGGCGGACCTGTTTACGAGGGGCCTGCCTATGCCATCCACCTGCGCGAGCGTGTGCGGGCGGCGCTCAAAGGCGGCAAACCCTCGGTCAAGGAACCCAAGCCCACCACATTGACCACCCTGAAGAAGCAGGCCCGCGCGTGACGCGTTGGCTGCTGGCGGAAGACGCGGTCGCCGACCTGAACCGCCTGACCGATTTTTTGCTGCAAACGGCGCCCGAGGCAGCGGTGGGGACCGTGGACCTGGTGCTGGACGCACTGCAGATCCTCGCGAGCCACCCCTTGGTGGGCCGGCCCTTGCCCGGGAACCTGCGCGAGCTCGTGATCTCGCGCGGTCGCACGGGCTACCTCGCGCTCTACAGCTTTGATGCGTCAGCCGACACCGTGTTGGTGCTGGCTCTTCGGCATCAACGGGAGTCGGACTACCACTGACGCAGCCTCAGGCCTGCAAGGCGCTCCACATCTCTTTGTCCCGCTCAGCCGTCCAGATGCGGGGGTTCTTGATGCCTTTGGCTTCGTCGTAAGCGCGGCTCACGTCGAACGGCAGGCAGTGTTCGTAGATGAACACGTGGCCAAACACCGGGTCCATGCTCTTGCGGGTGTGGGCCATGGCGGTCTTGAGGTCCATGCCGGCGGCGGCGGCTTCCTTGCCGGCCTGGAACAGGGTGGTCACCCAGCGCTTTGTGTAGTCCAGCGCCTTGTTCACGTCGGCATTGCCCTTCATGGCTTCGCCCCGGCCCGGCACAATGTACTCGGCCTTGAGTGCACGCAGCGCTTCCAGCGTGGCGGGCCATTCTTCCAATTGCGCGTCGCCGGTGTACACGCCGGCTTCGTATTCCACGAGGTCGCCGCTGAACAGTACTTTTTCTTCTTCCACCCAGGCAATCGTGTCCCCGCGCGTGTGGCCCGGGCCCGGGTGCCAGATGCTGACCTTCACGCCGCCCAGGTCCACCTCCAGGCTGCCCTGGCGGCCCGGTTGACCGTCACCGATGACGAGCGTGGGCCAGGTCAGGCCGGGCACGCTGTCGGCGCCGCGGAACAGGCGCGGGAAGCGCTCCATCTCGCTCTGCATGTCTTGAGCACCGCGCTCCACGATCAATTCATACGTGCCGCGGCTGGCGATCACTTCGGTCGCGCCCTCGGCCACGTAAGCGCTCGCTCCCAGCACGCGCACTGCGTGGTAATGGGTCAGCAGCACGTACTTGATGGGTTTGTCGGAGACGGTGCGGATGTGTTTGATCAGGTCGCGCGCCATGGCCGGGGTGGCGGTGGCGTCGCTGACCATGATGAACTTTTCACCAATGATCACACCCGAATTTGGATCGCCCTCAGCGGTGTAGGCCCAGCAGTGCGGGCTGAGCTGTTCGAAGGTGGTTTTCTTGTCTTCCAGGTCGGCCTGGGAGGCGAATGCTTTGCTCATGACGGTCTCCGTGTGGGGAAGTGGCGGATTTTACCTAAACGAAACCCGTTTCGCATAGGTGAATTATTTTCAACCCTGCGCCGGTCCCGCCAGACCACGTTCCATCATGGAGACGACCTCGTCCGCAAAGGCGTCGTAGCTCATGGGACCGCCCGGGCGCAGCCAGGTGAAGGTCCAGTTGATCATGCCGAACAGCATCATGGTCAGCGCGGTCTGGTTGGCCGGCGTCACGCGCTCGGGGTAGGCGCGTTTGAGAAAACGGGTGAAAGCCGCCACCACGTCGCGCTGGCGGTTCAGGATGAGTTCTCGCTGCAGCTCGCCGAGGAACTTGGTGTCGGACACCAGCGCCACGTGGCGCGTGGCCGAGGTTTCGTACTCGGCCAGAAAGGCGCGCACCAGTTCGCTCAGGGCGTCGCGCTCGCTCAGGTTCTTGCGCTGCGCGCGCGCCTCCGCCTCACCAATCAGCGCGAGCAGGCGCTGCGTGTAGCGGTCGAGCAGGTCGAACAGGATCGCTTCCTTGCTCTCGTAGTAGTGGTAGAGCCGCGCCTTGCTGGTGCCGCAGGCCGCAGCGATGTCGTTCATGCTGGCGGCGGGGAAGCTCTGGCGCGCGAAACAGTTGGCCGCAACGTCGAGAATTTCGTCGCGTTTGAGGTCGTGGGAAGCGGATTTGGGTCGAGCCATCGGCGCATTCTGCCGGACCAGGCTTCTAAGATGGTGCCATGGTCAAACCGGTCGATCCTTTTGCGCTGCACGCTTGCGAGCTGCTTTCGGGCGTGGGGCCGTGTGTGGCCAAGCGCATGTTCGGTGGCTGGGGCATCTCCACCGACGGCATGAACATCGCGATCATTGCCTGGGACACGTTGTTCCTCAAGACCAACGCAGACACCGAGCCGCAGTGGCTGGCCGCCGGTGGGCGGCCCTTTGTGTATGAAGCCAAGGGCAAGGCGATGAAGCTGAACTACCACACGCCGCCCCACGAAGCGCTTGAATCGCCTGCGCTGATGTTGCCCTGGGCGCGGCTGGCGCTGGCGGCTGCGGTGACCGCGCGCAAGCCGAAGCGGCGAGCGCGCGGATAGACCAGATCAAGGCGGGTTGGACTCGAAGGGCGTGAGCACCCTGCCCCGGCCAGCCACCAGAAACTCGCTGTAGCCGAACAACCCACGCATCAATCGAACGAACGCCGCGCTGGCCTGCTTCAGTGCCGCAGCCAGCTCGCGCGACGGCGTGGCCACCTCGCGGCCAAACCGGTCGACCGACGCCAACGCGTGGGCTTCGGGCTCGGCACACCAGTCAAAGCGCACCGGACCGTCGCCGGGCTGCCAGGGTTCCATGACCAGGCGCGTACCGGCCGACACCACCAGGCTTTCACCGGCGCTCAGCAGCAGATCACCCGACGCGTTGCCCGGGCCCTCATGCGCCTGGCCCAGCGTGATCCAGGCGCGGCCCTGGGTGATGTGCAGGCGGCTCGGCAACCGGGGGCGCAGGCTCATGGCGCGGCGTGCTTCCAACTGCCAACCGCGCACGGGCATGCAGCTGTTCTGAGTGGGGACGGCGCGGGCAGAGAGGGTGTTCATGGCGGGACTCCTGAGAAGGGATGAAGCTCATCCTGGGGTCCAATGCTCGGGCTTCGGCCCTGTGCCGTCCAATGAAAGCGCGCTAAGCTATTGATTCGATAACCGCATCAATGCCCGGAGCCCAGCCATGCAGCTCACCAGCAGCCACCCCCGCACCCGGCCGATTGCCGCCGGCCACCTGCGCGCCTTTGAAGCGGTGGCGCGCCACCTCAACTTCCCGCAGTCAGTCGGCAGATCCAGGCGCTGGAAGACGAAGTCGGCACCGCCTTGTTTTTGCGCCACACGCGGGCGGTCGAGCTCACCAGCGCGGGCTCACAACTGCTGCGCGCCGCGGCCTCCGCGCTGGAGCGCATTGATGCGAGCGTGCGCCAGATCCGCCAGAGCGCCGGGCGCAAAAGCGTGGCCATTACCACCTGGGCTTCGTTCGCATCCATGTGGCTGATCCCGCGGCTCGAAGCCTTCCAGCGCGACCACCCCGACATCGACATCCGCATCGACGCCACCGACAACGCGGTCGACCTCGCCACCTCCGACGTGGACCTCGCACTGCGCTACGCGGTGCCCCAAGGCATACCGGCCAGCGCGCGGCGGCTGTTTGGCGAACAGCTCACACCCGTGGCCAGCCCCTGGCTGCTCAAGACGCAGCCGATCAAGAGCATTGAAGACCTGTCCAAATGCGCGCTGATCGAGGCCGGCGACGCACACCGCACGCGCCACCTTGAATGGCTCACCTGGCAGCGCTGGCTCGACACGTTTGGCGCGCAGCCGGTCGCGGCCCCGGGCAAGCGCACCCGCGCCAGCGCGCCGCCGGCGAAGCTCTCGCCGCAGCGCTGGATGTACTTCAACTACGCCAACCAGATCGTGCAGGCCGCACTCACCGGCCAGGGCGTGGCGCTCGCACGCCTGCCGCTGGTGGCCGAAAGCCTGGCCAGCGGCGCGCTGGTGGAACCGCTGCCCCACACCCGGCTGGACTCACCGCTGGTCTACTGGCTCATGGTGGCGCCGCGCAGCGCGCAGCGACCCGAGGTGAAAGCGTTCTGCGACTGGTTGCTGGTGCAGGCCGCCGCCACGCGCGAGGCCATTGGTGATGTGCCCGACCCGGATACCGTGGACCAGATGGATTGAGACCGATGTCAGCCTCCCGCCACCTCGCCGCCGGCAACCTGCGCAGCATCGTCTTCATGCTGGTCGCGGTGGGCTTCTTTGCGCTCATGGACGCTGTGCTCAAGACGCTGTCCGCGCGTTACCCGGTGCTGCAGATCGCCGCGCTGCGCGGCATGACCGCGATGCCGCTGGTGCTGCTCTACATCGCGTCCGCTGCACCTGCTGCGCGGCGTGCTCGGCATCGTCATGCTGTCGCTGTTCACCCTGGGTGTGCGCGAACTGCCGCTGTCGGCTGCGTACACGCTGTTCTTCATCTCGCCGCTGCTCATCACCATGCTGTCGGTGCCGGTGCTCAAGGAGCGGGTGCCCGCAGCACACTGGTGGTTGATCGGCATTGGTTTCGTTGGTGTGCTGATCGCGCTGCGCCCCAGCGGTGACGACCTGCAAAGCGGTTTTGTCACCGTGGGTGGCCTCGCCACGCTGGGCGCAGCGCTGTGCTACGCCGTGACCGCTGTGACTGGTCGCCTGGCCAGCCGCACCGACAGCAGCGAGAGCATGGTGCTGTGGATGATGGTGTTGATGTCGTTGGGCGCCGGTGCGTTGGCCTGGCCCGACTGGATGGCCATTGAGCGCAGTGACGCGCCGCTGCTGCTGGCTCTGGCCATCACCGGCTTCTGCGGCCAGCTCGCCATCACCGAAGCCTTCCGCCATGGCCAGGCTTCTGCGGTGGCGCCATTCGAGTACAGCGCACTGGCCTGGGGCCTGGGCCTGGACTGGCTGATCTGGCAGACCTTGCCCGCTTCACACACCTGGCTGGGCGCGGCCATCATCGTGGGCAGCGGGCTCTACCTGGTGCGGCGTGAGAAGCGCATTACCGAAGTCCATGCGAACGCCGAGCATCCTTAGCGTTCTGGCCACATCACGCCTGTGTCGCTCAAGATGGCATCGAGTGGCACATCGTGGGCTTCGGGCTGCAAGTGCGGCAGGTAGGCAAAGTCGTACCCCAAACCCACCGTGAAGGGCTTGGGATTCAGGCTCGCCAGCGTGCGGTCATAAAAACCACCGCCATAGCCCAGCCGGAAACCGCCGGGGCCGTAGCCCACGCAGGGCACAAAGATCAAGGTGGGTACGACGATCTCGGTGTCCTTGGGCTTGGGGATGCCGTAGGCGTCTTCCTCCATGGGGCAGCCCGGGTACCAGGTGTAGAAGGTCAGCGTCTTGTCGACCTTGTTGACCACCGGCAGCCCGATGCGCCGCAGTTTTTGCGCACCTTGTGCGTCTTCTTCCAGCCCCGCTTCCTGCCAGCGGAACAGCGCCGGCAAAGGATCAAACTCGCCCTTGATGGGCCAGTACGCGCCGATCACAGCATCCGGCCGCTCGATCAGCCACACCCGCATGACCCGCTGCAGCATGTCGTTGCGAAAACCACGGTCGGCCAAGCCCAGGCGTTTTTCAACCAGCGCCTTGCGCCATTCGGTTTTCAAGGCTGCCGCTGTTGATCCTTCGGCCGGTTTCCTGTGGGGTGAAGGGGAACTCTGGCCGTCTTTGGTGTCCATAATCAACGCATGAAACAGGTTGGTGTGAAACGGGGATCAAGGGCGCAGAACACAGTGGGCAAGCAGGGCATGCGCCGGTGGGTTCTGCGGTTCATTATGGCCGTGCTGGTGGTGCCGGGGCTCTCGCATGCCCAAAGCAGTGTCGGGGGAGATGCCAGCCTGCTGGAGATGCGCGAAGCCTTTCGCCGCAACAACACCACGCAGTTGGCCAACCTGCTGCCCGCCGTGCGTGGCCACGCGCTGGAGCCGCTGGCCATTTACTGGGACATGAAAGCCCGGTTGGAGTCGGCAAGCGCGAGCGAGGTCCGCGCCGCCATGGACCGCATGCCCGGCACCTACTGGGAAGACCGGCTGCGCAACGACTGGCTGCTGCTGCTGGGCCGGGCGCGCGACTGGACCAATTTCTCCATCGAGCTGCCGCGCTTTCGGATGAACGACGACCGGCAGGTGAGTTGTTACGCCCTCATGCTGGACGCCGCCAGCGGCCGCATGCCGGCCGAACTTGCTGCCGAACGCGTGCGCACGCTGTGGCACGCGCAGCGCGAGGTCGACGACGGCTGCGCCACCGCCGCGCAGTCGCTGCTGAGCAGCGGCCACCTCAAACCCGAAGCCGCCTGGCAGCGCGCGCGTCTGGCCATGGACGCCAACCGCCCGCGCGTGGCCAGCCAGGCCGTGGGACTGATCGATCCCGATTGGGCCACCATGGTGGACACCGTGGCCAAAGACCCCGCCAAGTACCTCGATGAGAAGGTCACAGCCATCCGCCCGCGCACCAAGGAACTGGTGACCCTGGCCATCATCCGGCTCGCGTCCAACGACCCGGGCGCCGCTGCGCTGGAGATGGACCGCACACGCTGGAAAGCACAGCTCACCACCGAAGAACGCAGCTGGATCTGGGGCGTGATCGGCAAACGCTCGGCGCAGAAGCTGGAAACGCAGGCGCTGGCTTACTTCGTCAACGGCGAAGACCGGCACATGCACGACGACCACCTGGAGTGGAAAGCGCGTGCAGGCATGCGTGCCGGCGCCTGGGGCCATGTGCGCGACGCCATCGCGGCCATGAGCCCAGCGCATCAAAACATGCCCGACTGGATCTACTGGAAAGCGCGCGCCCTGCAGGCGCTCAAGCTGCCCGACGCACCCACGGCCCAAGCCCAGTCCCGTGCATTGCTGGAATCCATTGCGTCCGAGCGCGGCTTCTACGAACAGCTCGCGCTCGAAGACATCGGCCGCCAGATCACCACACCGCCCGCCCCGGCGCCGCTCACCGCGGAGGAAACCACGGCCGCGCAGCGCAACCCTGGTGTGCGGCGTGCCCTCATTGCCATTCGGCTGGGCCTGCGCAGCGAGGGCGTGCGCGAGTGGAACTACACCACCAACCTGCACGACGCCGGCGGCATGGGCGAGCGCGAACTGCTGGCCGCCGCGGCACTTGCCTGCGAAGCCGAGCTGTGGGACCGCTGCATCAACACCAGCCTGCGCACGCCCACCGCACAAGACCATGCCCAGCGCTTCCCCACGCCGCACCGCTCGGCCGTGGTGAGCCGCTCGCGCGAGATCGGGCTGGACCCGGCCTACGTGTACGGCCTGATCCGACAGGAAAGCCGCTTCGTCACCGACGCACGCTCGGGCGTGGGCGCCTCCGGCCTCATGCAGGTGATGCCCGCCACCGCGCGCTGGACCGCCCGCAAGATCGGGCTGACCGGTTTCCAGCCCGCGCAGATCACCGAGCGCGACACCAACATCCTCATCGGCACCGCCTACCTCAAGCTCGCGCTCGACGACTTCGAGGGTTCACTGCCCATGGCCGCAGCCGCCTACAACGCCGGGCCCGGGCGCCCGCGCAGCTGGCGCAACGGACCGGTGCTGCCCGGCGAAATCTGGGCCGAAAACATCCCGTTTGAAGAAACGCGCGACTACGTCAAAAAGGTGCTCGCCAACACCACCAGCTACGCCGCGCTGATCACGGGTCAGCCACAGTCCTTGCGCGCCCGCCTGGGCACCGTGGGCCCACGCCTGAGCGGCGAAGCCACCATCAACAAAGACCTTCCCTGAGCCCATGAAAAACATCCTCGTTCTCGGCGGCACCGGTTTTGTCGGCCGCCACGTCTGTGAAAAGCTGCACCGCCAGGGCTGGCGCATCACCGTGCCCACGCGCCGCGCCCTCAACGCCGCCGCAGTGCAACACCTACCGCGCGTGACCGTGGTCGAAGCCGACGTGCACGACCCGGCCCAATTGCTGCAACTGGTGACGGGCCACGACGCGGTCGTCAACCTGATCGCCATCCTGCACGGCAGCGAAGACGCTTTCGAGCGTGTGCACGTGGAGCTGCCGCTGGCCTTGTCGGAGGCCTGCCTGGCCGACGGCGTGCGCCGCCTGGTGCACATCAGCGCGCTGGGCGTGAGTCTGGATGGGCCTTCGCGCTACCAGCGCAGCAAGGCGCGCGGGGAAGAGGTGCTGCGCGGCGCCGGGCTGGACCTCACCGTGCTGCGCCCCAGCGTGATCTTCGGTGCGGGCGACCGCTTCCTCAATGTGTTTGCCGGCCTGCAATCGGTCTTTCCCGTCGTCCCGCTGGCCGGCGCAGGCGCACGCTTCCAGCCGGTGTGGGTGGAAGACGTGGCCAACGCGGTGGCGGTCTGCCTGGCCGACCAGGGCCTGCCCCGGAGCACCGTTGGCCAGACCTTCGAATGCGCCGGCCCCGATGTGTTGACCCTGGCCGAACTCGTGGGCATCGCGGGGCTACACGGCAGCCACAAGCGCCCGGTGTTGCCGTTGCCCGCCGTCCTGGCCCGCCTGCAAGCCAGGGTGATGGAGCTCATGCCGGGTGAACCGCTGATGAGCCGCGACAACCTGGACGCGATGTCGGTGGACAACATCGCCACCCTGCAATGGCCCGGCCTGTCATCGCTGGGCATCGCGCCGGCCAGCGTGCACACCGTCGCCCCGACCTACCTCGGCCAGCGCGGTGGTCGCAGCAAACTGCTGGCGTTCAGACAAGGCCCGCAATCGCCGGGCGGCGATGCTTGAAACGGACAAACCGTGACATTTGGCGGGTCGGGTGAGAAATAAATAACACCAAGGTGTCATTTTTTGGGGTGTTTTTCGGGTTTACATTAAACCGTACACAGTACAACACCAACCCAGGAACCCAGATGACAGTCTCCAACCTGAAGCTCTCCACCGGCCGCCGGACCGGCGTTCCCGCGGCCCCCGGCTACCGCACCGAACACCAGCGCGACGTGATCAACCGGCTCAAACGGATCGAAGGTCAGGTCCGCGGTCTGATCGACATGGTGGAGGAGATGTCTGCCGCACGCAAAGCCATGGACAAGGCCTTCTACCGGATGATGGCCACCTCGGTGATGGAGGCCGTGTCGTCTTCCGAATCGGAAGTGCACACCTTCCGCGAAGTCGAACGCTCCACCCGCATTCTCGAAAAATACGCCTGATCTCCCGTTTGCCTGATCGCCGGCCGACGCAGATCAATCCGGGGCGTTTTCGGCATCAATCCGCCCACCCGAAGTCCGTACCATGAGGCTCTTTCAGGAGGCTCCATGGCACTGCAGCTCTACGTCGGCAACAAGAACTACTCGTCCTGGTCCATGCGACCCTGGGTGCTCCTGAAGCAGGCGGCCATCCCGTTTGACGAAGTCATGGTTCGCTTCGATTCGTTCGATGTCGACTCCGTCTTCAAGAAAGCACTGCGCAAAGTCAACCCCCTGGGCAAAGTGCCGGTGCTGGTGGACGACGGCTTCGCCATCTGGGACACGCTGGCGATTGCCGAGTACCTTGCCGAGCGCTTCCCCGAGAAGCAGCTGTGGCCGAAAGCAGTGAAGGAGCGTGCCCGCGCGCGCAGCGTTTGCGCCGAGATGCACAGCGGTTTCACCGCACTGCGCAACCACTGCCCCATGAACATCGAGGCCTCGTTGCCCGAGATCGGCCGGCTGGTCTGGCGCGACAAACCGGCCGTGCGCGCCGACATGGCGCGCCTGGGGGGTCTGTGGAGCGAACTGCTCGCAGCACAACCGGCCGGCGCCTTGTTGTTCGGCAACTTCAGCATCGCCGACGCCTACTTCGCCCCGGTGTGCATGCGCATCAAGACCTACGAACTGCCACTGCCGGCCGATTTGATGGCCTATGTCGATCGGGTGTGTGCGCTGCCGGGCGTGAAAGCCTGGGTCGACGAAGCCCTGGCCGAGCACGACTTCATCGACTTCGACGAGCCGTACCGCCTCGGACGATGACAAGGAGCCGCGCCTAAACTCGGCGGCATGAACATCTATCTTGTCGGCGGCGCGGTGCGCGATGCGTTGATGGTGCGCAACGCGGGCGCATCCGAAGCTTCGCACGTCGACCGCGACTGGGTGGTGGTGGGCGCCACGCCCGAGGCCATGGTGGCGCAAGGCTTCCTGCCCGTGGGGCGCGACTTCCCGGTGTTCCTGCACCCCACCACGCGCGAGGAATACGCGCTGGCGCGCACCGAGCGCAAGACCTCGCCCGGCTACCGGGGTTTTGTGGTGCACGCCGAACCCGGCGTGACGCTGGAAGAAGATCTGGCTCGCCGCGACCTCACCATCAACGCCATGGCGGTCGCAGCCCGTGAGGCCAACGACACCGCGCGCGCACAGATCATCGATCCGCACCACGGCCAGCAAGACTTGGAAGACCGCGTGCTGCGCCACGTGACCGACGCCTTCACCGAGGACCCGGTTCGCATCCTGCGGCTGGCGCGCTTTGCGGCGCGCTTTCCCGACTTTTCCGTGGCGCCCGAGACGCTGGCCTTGATGCGCAACATGGTCGAGCACGGCGAGGTCGACCACCTGGTGGCCGAGCGTGTGTGGCAAGAGCTCTCGCGCGGGCTGATGGAGCAGCGGCCCAGCCGCATGTTCGCCGTGTTGCGCGACTGCGGTGCCTTGAAGCGCCTGCTGCCCGAAGTGGATCGTCTCTGGGGTGTGCCGCAGCGCGCCGAGTACCACCCCGAGATCGACACCGGTGTGCACCTGATGATGGTGCTCGACATGAGCGCGCGCCTGGCCGCACCACTCACCGTGCGCTTCGCCTGCCTGGGTCACGACCTTGGCAAGGGCACCACACCGGCCGAGGTGTTGCCGCGCCACATCGGCCACGAGGAGCGCAGCGCGCGCCTGCTCAAGGGCGTGTGCGAACGGCTGCGGGTGCCGGTGGACTGCCGCGAGCTGGCCGATGTGGTGGCGCGCGAACACGGCAACATCCACCGCAGTGAAACGCTCGGAGCAGCGGCCCTGGTGCGGCTGCTGGAGCGGTGCGACGCGCTGCGCAAGCCCGCGCGTTTTCACGAGGTCTTGCTGGCCTGCGAATGCGATGCGCGCGGGCGACTGGGCAAGAGCGAGATCGCCTACCCGCAGCGCGACCGGCTTGCGCAAGCACTGGTGTGGGCGCAGTCGGTGGACACGGCCAGCATTGCCGCACAAGCGCAAGCCGATGGCCTGAGTGGACCGAAGGTGGGCGAGCGAATCCACAAGGCGCGCGTCGCTGCCGTGGCGCAAGGCCTCGGTGCTGCAGGCCCCGCCGTGGCTGGCGATTGAGCGCAATCCGCATCCGTCAAGCGGGCTGAAAAACTTCGCACCTTGAAGGTGGGGTATGCCGTCAGGCTGGCCATGAGCACACATCGCGTGTTACGGTCGTTGGCTGATGAGTACATTGCCCAAGCTGCTGACGCAAGGGTCAGCACTCTTCCTGGATTTCGATGGAACGCTGGCTGATCTGGCCCACCGCCCCGACGCGGTGGACGTGCCCGGCGATCTCGCGCGGCTGCTGGACCGGCTGCACGCGCGCTTGAACGGCGCACTGGCGCTGGTCACCGGCCGCGCCCGCGAAGACATCGAGCCCATGCTCTCCCCCTGGCGCTGGCCGGCTGCCTTCGAACACGGCGCCGTGCGCATCTCTGCGCACGGTGATGCCGCAGCACTGCGCCCGCCCGGCCTGGACCGTGCGGTGGCCGCCGCGCAGCACCTGGTCTCGCGGCACACCGGGCTGCTGCTGGAGATCAAACAAACATCCATGGCGCTGCACTTCCGGCTGGCGCCCGCGCTCGAAGCCCTGTGCGTGCAGACGCTGGCGCGCTCCATCGACAACGCCAGCGGCCTGCAACTGCTGCGCGGCAAGGCCGTGATCGAAGTCAAGTCGGTGGGCGTGAACAAGGGCCTGGCCATTCAAGCCTTCATGAACGAAGCGCCTTTCGCTGGCCGCTTGCCCGTGTTCGCCGGCGACGACGTGACCGACGAAGCCGGCTTTGCGGTGGTGCAGCGCCTGGGCGGTGCCGGCATCAAGGTCGGCGCGGGCGCGAGTTGTGCCCACCACCGATGCGAGAACCCCGAAGCCCTGCGCGCCTGGCTCGCGGATGCCCTGCAAACCCCTTTGATCCACACATGACCCACTCCAAAAACGGTTTCGCGCCGCCCGCCGCTCCCTCGCTCTCACTCGGCGTGGTGGGCAACTGCGCTTTCAGCGCGCTGATCGATCCGCACGGGCGTGTGGTCTGGAGCTGCCTGCCGCGCTTTGACGGCGACCCGGTGTTTCACGCGCTGCTCGGCGGCACGGATGCCGAAGCTGGATCGTGGGCGATCGAACTCGAAGACATGGTGGAGGCCACCCAGCGCTACGAGCCCAACACCGCCGTTCTCGTGACCGAGCTGTGGGACAGCCAGGGACAAGGCATCGCCATCACCGACTTTGCGCCGCGTTTTCTCTCGCGCGGCCGTTACTTCCGGCCCACACAACTGGTGCGCCGCGTGCGCCCGCTCAAAGGCGCGCCACGCATCCGCGTCACACTCACGCCGCGCTTCGACTGGGGCGCGCAGGCCCCGCGCATCACCTCGGGCAGCCACCACATCCGTTATGTGGGTGATGCGCAAACCCTGCGCCTGCACACTGATGCGTCCATCAGCCATGTGCTGGCGCGCGAACCCTTTCTGCTCACGCAGGAACTCAACTTCATGTTAGGCCCGGACGAAACGCTGGAGGGCGGCGTCAGTGACACCGCGCGCCACTTCGAGCAGGAAACACTGGCCTACTGGCGCGGCTGGAGCCAGCGCCTGGCGGTGCCGCTGGAGTGGCAGGACGCGGTGATCCGCGCGGCCATCACGCTCAAGCTCTCGCTGTTCGAAGACACCGGCGCGATCGTGGCCGCCATGACCACCAGCATCCCCGAAGCGCCCGGCAGCCAGCGCAACTGGGACTACCGTTACTGCTGGCTGCGCGACGCGTTTTTTGTGGTGCGCGCGCTCAACAGCCTGGCCGAGGTCGGCACGCTGGAGGACTACCTGCGCTGGCTCTCCAACGTGGTGGTGGGTGCCAAGGACGGTGAAGCCAGTGGCCACATCCAGCCGCTGCACGGCATCGGCCTGGAACGTGAACTGCCCGAGCGCATCTGCGACACATTGCCCGGCTACCGCGGCATGGGTCCGGTGCGCGTGGGCAACCAGGCGCAGGAGCATTTTCAGCACGATGTGTATGGCAACGTGGTGCTGGCCGCGGCGCAGGCCTTTCACGACCGGCGTCTGCTGCACCCGGCGGGGCTGGCCGAGTTCGAGCGGCTGGAGGCGGTGGGTGAACAGGCGGTGCGCGTGTTCGACCAGCCCGACGCCGGCATGTGGGAGCTGCGCACCCGCGCCCGCGTGCACACCAGCTCGGCCCTGATGTGCTGGGCCGCCTGCGACCGCCTGGCCAAGATCGCCCACACGCTGGAGCTGCCCGGCCGCGCCCTGCACTGGCATGACCGCGCCGCCGCCATGCGCGACCGCATCCTGCGCGAATCGTGGAGCGAAGAGCGCCAGGCGTTTGCCGAGAGCTTCGGCGGACGCGATCTGGATGCGAGCGTGTTGCTGATGGTCGAGGTGGGCTTCATCGACCCGATGGACCCGCGCTTTGTGTCCACGCTGGCAGCACTCGAAGAACACCTGTGCGACGGCCCCTACATGCGCCGCTACGAGGCGGCCGACGACTTCGGCAAACCCGAGACCGCGTTCAACATCTGCACCTTCTGGCGCATCGATGCGCTGGCCCGCACCGGCCGCAAGGCCGAGGCGCGCGCCATCTTCGAGACCATGCTGGCGGCGCGCAACCCGCTGGGCATGCTGTCCGAAGACACCCACGCCACCACCGGCGAGATGTGGGGCAACTACCCGCAGACCTACTCGATGGTCGGGATCATCAACGCGGCAGTGCGGCTGTCCGCACCCTGGGATTCGGTGATCTAGATGGGAAGACTCGTCATCGTCTCCAACCGCGTGGCCGACCCGCGCAAGGCCGCCTCGGGCGGGCTCGCCGTGGCCGTGGGCCAGGCGCTCGAAGCCTCGGGCGGGCTGTGGTTCGGCTGGAGCGGCAAGATCGTGGAAGACGGCACACCCGGTGAGGGCGACCTGCACCTGCAGACCGCCGGCCAGGTGCAGCTGGCCACCGTGGACTTGAGCCGCGAAGACCACGACAGCTACTACCTCGGCTACAGCAACGGCGTGCTCTGGCCGGTGTTTCACTACCGCCTGGACCTCGCCGACTTCGATGCCGGCTACATCGGCGGCTACCGGCGGGTGAACCAGATGATGGCGCACAAGCTCGCGGGATTGCTGCGGCCTGACGACGTGATCTGGGTGCACGACTACCACCTCATCCCGCTGGCCGCCGAGCTGCGCGCCATGGGCTGCCAGCAGCGCATGGGCTTCTTTCTGCACATCCCGCTGCCCCCGCCGCTGATGCTGGCCGCCGTGCCCGAGCACGACTGGTTGATGCGCTCGCTGTTCGCCTACGACCTGGTGGGTTTTCAGAGTGAGGCCGACGTGGCCCACTTCTCGCGCTACGTGGGCACCGAGACCGGCGCGGACGTGCTGGGTGAACACGAGTTCCGCGCCTTCGGCAAAACGCTGCAGGTGCAGGCTTTCCCGATCGGTATCGACGTGGACGAGTTCGTCGAACTTGGGCAAGCGCCCGAAGCCCAGGAGATGCACGTCCAGATGCGCGACGAGTATTCGCGCCGGCGCCTGCTGCTGGGTGTGGAGCGCATGGACTACTCCAAAGGGCTGCCCCAGCGGCTCAAAGCGTTTCGCCAGTTGCTGCAGGCCTACCCGGAAAACCTGGGCAGCGCCACGCTGATCCAGATCGCCGCACCCAGCCGCGAATCGGTCGACGCCTATGCCGCATTGAGGCAGGAGCTGGAGAGCCTGTGCGGCGCCATCAACGGCAACTTCGGTGAACTGGACTGGATGCCGGTGCGCTACATCCACCGCAACGTGGCGCGCAAGCGCCTGCCGGGTCTGTACCGCGCGGCCAGCGTGGCACTGGTCACGCCGCTGCGCGACGGCATGAACCTGGTGGCCAAGGAGTTCGTGGCTGCGCAAGACCCGCAAGACCCGGGCGTGCTGGTGCTATCGCGTTTTGCCGGCGCGGCCGAGCAGATGCGCGACGCCTTGCTGGTCAATCCCTACGACACCACGCGCACGGCAGAGACGATCCAGCGCGCTCTGCAGATGCCGCTGGACGAACGCCAGCGCCGCCACCAGGCGCTGCTGGCCGGCATCCGCAAGCAAGACGTGCACTGGTGGCGCCAGCGCTTCCTCGACGCGCTGGCCGCCATTCCCGCCCCGTGAACGCCGACCCGCTCGCGTTGGCCTGCCGGCCAGCGTGAGCGTTGCCTTTTCCCGAACTGGAGGATCTTCATGAACGACAACCTGATCGACATCGCTGCCCACGGGTGGGCCAGCCTGGGCGGCGCGGCCACCGTGCTGCTGCGCGTGACCCTCATCATCGTGGCCGCCTGGGTGCTTATCGCTGTCTTGCAGCGCGGCATCCGCACCCTGCGCGAACGCATCGCCGGCCGCATGGACGACCGCGAATCGGCCAAGCGCGCCGAGACCCTGGGCCGTGTGTTCCGTTACCTCGCCACGGTGGTGGTTAGCCTCATCGCGGGCATGCTGGTGCTGGCCGAACTGGGCGTGTCGGTGGCGCCCATCCTGGGCGCGGCCGGTGTGGTGGGTCTGGCGGTGGGCTTTGGTGCGCAGAGCCTGGTGAAGGATTTCTTCACCGGCTTTTTCATCCTGCTGGAGAACCAGATCCGCCAGGGCGACGTGGTGAAGATCGGCGACCACGCGGTGCAGCTGCGCGACTACGACGGCAACGTGCACTACGTGCCCAACGGCCACATCAGCACCGTGATCAACATGACACGCGGCTTCAGCAACGCGGTGATGGACATCGGCGTGGCCTACCGGGAGAACGTGGACGAGGTGATGGACGTGATGCGCGGCGTGGCGGCCGAGATGCGGGCAGACCCCGACTTTCAACCCAAGATCATGGCCGACCTGGAGATGGCCGGCGTGGACAGCTGGGCCGACTCGGCCGTGGTGATCCGCTGCCGCTTTCGCACGCTGCCGCTGGAGCAGTGGGGCGTCAAGCGCGAATACCTGCGCCGGCTCAAGGCGGCGTTCGACGCACACGGCATCGAGATCCCGTACCCGCACATGACGGTGTACGCCGGCCAGGACCGCGAAGGCAAGGCGCCCGCCTTCCCCTTGCAGCAGCTCGCCGAAGCCTGAGGTCAGCGAACCGGCAGGCGATTGCCCCGCCTGTGGGCAGGGCCGGCAGGGCTGTGACACCATGCAGCGATCAGGAGCCCACCATGACCGCTCGCAATCCCCTCAACCGCCCCCTGGCCGACGGCATCCAGCGGGTGGGCTTTCGCAAGTGGTACGAACGGGAGCTTCTGTCCAGCCACGCGCACATGGCGCTGGCGCTGATTTCGGCGGTGGCCATGATGGCCAGCTTCGAGGCATTTCGCGGCGCCAGCGTGGGCGAAAAACTCATGAACACCGCCTTCGTGCTGGTGTGCGCGGCGATCGCGCTGTGGTCCATGCGCCGCTACCTGTATTTGCTCATGCACGCCGAAGAAATGGCCAACCAGGCCAACTGCGCCCAATGCCAGGCCTACGGTCTGCTCAAGCTGCAGGAGGTGGATGACCGCCGATTTTCGGCCCAGCGGCTGGTGCCGGTGTGCTGCAAGCGCTGCGGATTCCGGTGGAACCTGCAGGACGACTGAATCGCTCTGCCACGGTGGATCAGCCGAACACCGAGTCGCTCTCGGCGTGTGCGCTGCCCACAAACACCCGCAGCACGACGCCTTCACCGTCCAGCTCCCACAAACGGCCCTGCACGGTGAACTGGCGTCCACCGAGGCGGAACACGTCGCCCGGCACTGGCGCCACCCCATGGCCGCGCCAGAAATCGGGCACGGCCAGCGAACTGCGGCGCATCCAGGTCTGGTCTTCGGGGTTGAACACGAGGGCAACCCGAAGAACGGGCAAGGCAGGCTGGCTCATGGGGGCTCCTTGGGTGGGGAAGGACGCGGGCACGAACACAGCTTAGCGCAGCGGGCCAGGTCAGCCCGCAGGATGGTCTCAGGCGATCACGGCCGCGGTCATCAGCTGGTCCACCACCAGCGAGCGCAGGGCACCCAGGGTCTCCACCTCGGCGGGTTCAAAGTGTCGGGGCTCACTGTCAAGCAGGCACAAGGTGCCCACCACCTCGCCACCCGGCAACTCCAGCGGCGCGCCCGCGTAAAACCGGATGTGCGGATCGCCGAGCACCAGCGGGTTGTCCATGAAGCGAAGATCGTCCAGCGCGTCGGGCACGACCATGGTGTCGGGTGTCAGGATGGCGTGGCCGCAGAAGGACACATCGCGCGAGGACTCGCGCACGTCCAGGCCAACGCTGGCCTTGAACCACTGGCGGTCGTTGTCCACAAGCGATATGACCACCATGGGCACGTTGAACTCAGCGGCGGCGAATTCGACGATGCTGTTGTAGCGCTCTTCGGCGGGCGTATCGAGCACGAGCAAATCGCGCAGGGCCTTCAGACGCGCATCGTCGTTGGCCGGAACGGGGGCAATGATCATGGTGAATCTCTGGCAGTGGCTGGGCGCGGCTTGCGGTCAAACCGACGCCCCACCACTGTCGCAACACCGGCCCCATCTGTCTGCCGGGAAAACTGGACTGTGCCCCGCACCGGAAAGCCGCTGGTCGGCGGATCAGCGGATCAGCGCAGCGCGGCGAGTGCGCGCGCAGCGCCCAGCAGGGCCGGCGACTGCTCGGAGGTGATCACCCACACGGGGATGTCTTTCAGGTAGTCCTGAAAACGGCCCTTGGCCTCGAAGCGCTGGCGAAACGGCGAGGTGTCGAACCAGCTGCCCAGGCGCGGCACGATGCCGCCACCGATGTACACCCCGCCGCGCGCACCCAGCGTGAGCGCCAGGTTGCCCGCCACCGAGCCCAGCATGGCACACAGCATGTTGAGCGCTTCCAGCGCCTGGGGCTGGCGCGCCTTCAAGGCCGCGTCGGTCACCGCAGCCGCCGAACTCAGGCCACTCAGGGCCACACCGTCGGCCTCGCACAGCAGCGTGAACGCGTCCACCAAACCCTGGCCGCTGCACAGCCGCTCGG
>LNFM01003906.1_pt1 | contig 28421 bp, 42 predicted proteins | sample 596031 | NCBI WGS metagenome assembly LNFM01 (sample SAMN04254537, study PRJNA301005) | activated carbon metagenome | isolation source: dual media filters at the Ann Arbor, Michigan drinking water treatment plant | place: USA: Ann Arbor
GTGCCGATCGCCATGGAGGAGAAGCTGCGCTTCGCCATCCGTGAGGGCGGCCGCACCGTCGGCGCCGGCGTCGTCGCCACCATCATCGAGTGATTTCGTTTTCCCGGGGACGCGCGGCCCGCCGTGCGTTCCCTTCGCTTTGCCTTAAAGGGGCGAACCCATGAACCAGAACATCCGGATCCGCCTCAAGGCGTTCGACCATCGGGTCCTGGACACCTCGACGCGCGAGATCGTCAATACGGCGAAGCGCACCGGGGCCCAGGTCCGCGGGCCGATCCCGCTGCCGACGCGGATCGAGAAGTTCACGGTGAACCGCTCGCCGCACATCGACAAGAAGTCGCGCGAGCAGTTCGAGATCCGCACCCACAAGCGGCTTCTCGACATCGTGGACCCGACCCCGCAGACCGTGGACGCGCTGATGAAGCTCGACCTGGCCGCCGGTGTCGACGTCGAGATCAAGCTCTGAGTCCTGCGACAGGCCGATGACGGCCTGGCGACGAATATGCCGATGCACCGCTCGCCGGGGCATCTCACGTTGAACCCGGGTCCTCTCCGGTCCGCCAAGGCGGGCGCGGACGACCCCAAAACGAGGAATGCGCGCGATGCGTTCCGGTGTGATTGCCAAGAAGATGGGGATGACCCGCATCTTCACCGATGGCGGCGAACACGTCCCCGTGACGGTTCTCCTGCTGGACGACTGCCAGGTCGTCGCCCACCGCACGGCGGAGCGGGACGGCTACCTGGCCCTGCAGCTCGGTGCCGGCCTCGCCAAGGTGAAGAACACGACGAAGGCCCAGCGTGGCCACTTCGCCGTCGCCAAGGTCGAGCCGAAGCACGAGATCGTCGAGTTCCGCGTGGGTGAGAAGGAAATCGTGCCGGTCGGCGCGCGTTTCTCCGCCGACCACTTCATCCCCGGCCAGTTCGTCGACGTGACGGGCACCAGCCAGGGCAAGGGCTTCGCCGGCGCCATGAAGCGCCACAACTTCGGTGGCCTTCGTGCCACCCACGGCGTCTCCGTCTCGCACCGTTCCCACGGTTCGACCGGTAACCGCCAGGACCCGGGCAAGGTCTTCAAGAACAAGCGCATGGCCGGCCACATGGGCGACGTGCGCGTCACCACGCAGAACCTCAAGGTCGTTCGCACCGACGTGGAGCGCGGCGTGATCATGGTCGAGGGCGCCGTCCCCGGCTCGAAGGGTGGCTGGATCCTGGTCCGCGACGCGGTGAAGAAGCCGCTGCCGAAGGACGCTCCGCTGCCGGGTGGCTTCAAGCTGCCGGGCGCCGATGCCGCTCCTGCCGCCGCCGCCGACACCACGGAGGGTTGAGATGAAACTGACAATCAAGACCCTGGAAGGCGCCGACGCCGGTTCCGTCGATCTCTCCGATGAGATCTTCGGCCTTGAGCCCCGTGCCGACATCCTCCACCGCGTGGTGCGCTGGCAGCTCGCCAAGCGCCGCGCCGGCACCCACGACGTGAAGAACCGCGCCGAGATCCACCGCACCGGCAAGAAGATGTACAAGCAGAAGGGAACGGGTTCGGCCCGGCACTCCTCCGCGCGTGCCAACCTCTTCCGCGGCGGCGGCCGCTCCTTCGGTCCGACCCCGCGCTCCCACGAGCACGATCTGCCGAAGAAGGTCCGCGCCCTCGGTCTGAAGCATGCCCTCTCCACCAAGGTGAAGGCCGGCTCGATCGTGGTGCTGGAGAAGGCCTCCACGGATGCGGCCAAGACCAAGTCGCTGAAGGCGCAGTTCGAGAAGCTCGGCTTCAAGAGCGTGCTGATCATCGACGGCGCCGAGGTCGACAAGAACTTCGCGCTCGCCGCCCGCAACATCCCGCTCGTCGATGTCCTCCCCGTGCAGGGCATCAACGTTTACGACATCATGCGCCGGAACACCCTGGTTCTCACCCGGGCGGCCGTCGACGCACTGGAGGCGCGCTTCAAATGAGCACCGTCGATCCGCGTCACTACGACGTCATCAAGGCGCCGCTGATCACCGAGAAGGGCTCGCTGGTCGCCGAAAACAACCAGGTCGTCTTCAAGGTGGCGATGGAAGCCACTAAGCCGCAGATCAAGGCGGCGGTGGAGAAGCTGTTCGACGTCAAGGTCAAGAGCGTCAACACGCTCGTCCAGAAGGGCAAGACCAAGCGTTTCAAGGGCATGCTCGGCCAGCGGTCGGACGTGAAGAAGGCGGTCGTGACCCTCGCCGAGGGCCACTCCATCGACATCACGACCGGTCTGTGAGGCGAGGGGTAAACCATGGCACTCAAGACCTTCAAGCCGATCACGCCGGGCCTTCGCCAGCTCGTCCTGGTCGACCGTTCCGACCTCTACAAGGGCAAGCCGGTCAAGACCCTGACCGAGGGCAAGTCCTCGAGCGGCGGCCGTAACAACCTCGGCCGCATCACCTCGCGTTTCCGCGGCGGTGGTCACAAGCGCTCCTACCGTCTCGTCGACTTCAAGCGGCGCAAGACGGACATGGCGGCTGTCGTGGAGCGGATCGAGTATGATCCGAACCGTTCGGCGTTCATCGCGCTGATCAAGTATGCCGACGGCGAGCTCTCCTACATCCTGGCGCCGCAGCGCCTGGCTGTCGGCGACAGCGTCATCTCGGCCGAGAGCGCGGACGTGAAGCCTGGCAACGCCATGCCGATCGCCAACATCCCGGTCGGCACGATCGTGCACAACGTCGAGCTCAAGATCGGCAAGGGCGGCGCGGTGGCCCGTTCCGCCGGCACCTACGCGCAGATCGTCGGTCGCGACGAGGGATACGTCATCCTTCGCCTCAACTCCGGCGAACAGCGTCTGGTCCACGGCCGCTGCCTCGCCTCGATCGGCGCGGTGTCGAACCCGGACCACATGAACGTTTCGATCGGCAAGGCCGGTCGTAACCGCTGGCTCGGCTGGCGCTCGCACAACCGCGGCGTCGCCATGAACCCGATCGACCATCCGCACGGCGGCGGCGAAGGCCGCACCTCCGGTGGCCGTCATCCCGTCACGCCCTGGGGCTTCCCGACCAAGGGCAAGAAGACTCGTTCGAACAAGCGGACCGACAAGTTCATCTTGGCGAGCCGTCATTCGAAGAAGAAGTAACAGAGGCCCGTCATGGCACGTTCCGTCTGGAAAGGTCCGTTCGTCGACGGATACCTCCTGAAGAAGGCCGAGGCAGCCCGCTCGTCGGGCCGTCACGAGGTCGTCAAGATCTGGAGCCGTCGCTCCACGATCCTCCCCCATTTCGTGGGGCTGACCTTCGGCGTCTACAACGGTCAGAAGCATGTCCCGGTGCAGGTCACCGAGGAGATGGTCGGCCACAAGTTCGGCGAGTTCTCGCCGACCCGCACCTTCTACGGCCATGCGGCCGACAAAAAAGCGAAGCGGAAGTGAGCCATGGGTAAGCCCGCAACACCCCGCGCCCTCAGCGACAACGAAGCCAAGGCGGTCGCCCGCATGCTTCGCGTCTCGCCGCGCAAGCTGAACCTGGTTGCCGCGCTCATCCGCGGCAAGCCGGTCGACACCGCGCTCGCCGATCTGGAGTTCTCGCGCAAGCGGATCGCCAACGACGTGAAGAAGTGCCTCGAGAGCGCGATCGCCAACGCCGAGAACAACCATGACCTCGACGTCGACGATCTGATCGTCGCCGAGGCCCATGTCGGCAAGGCCTTCGTGCTCAAGCGCTTCCACGCCCGTGCCCGCGGTCGCGGCGCCCGGATCGAAAAGCCGTTCTCGCACCTGACGATCGTCGTTCGTCAGGTCGAGGAAGCCAAGGCCTGAGGAGAGAACGATGGGTCAGAAGATCAATCCGATCGGTTTCCGCCTCGGCATCAACCGCACCTGGGATTCGCGCTGGTTCGCCAACAAGGGCGAGTACGGCAAGCTGCTCCACGAGGATCTCAAGATTCGCCGTGAGCTGATGAAGCTCCTGAAGCAGGCGGCGGTGTCGAAGATCGTCATCGAGCGTCCGCACCGCAAGTGCCGCGTCACGGTCCACTCGGCTCGTCCGGGCATCGTGATCGGCAAGAAGGGCGCCGACATCGACAAGCTGAAGAAGGCCGTCTCGAAGATGACCGACGCCGAAGTCGTCATCAACATCGTCGAGATCCGCAAGCCCGAGACCGACGCGACCTTGGTGGCCGAGTCGATCGCCCAGCAGCTCGAGCGTCGCGTCGCCTTCCGTCGCGCCATGAAGCGGGCCGTCCAGTCGGCCATGCGTCTGGGCGCCGAGGGCATCCGCATCAACTGCTCGGGCCGCCTCGGCGGCGCCGAGATCGCCCGCCTCGAGTGGTATCGCGAAGGTCGCGTGCCGCTGCACACCCTGCGTGCCGACGTCGACTACGGCGTCGCCACGGCCTTCACGACCTACGGGACGTGCGGCGTCAAGGTGTGGATCTTCAAGGGCGAGATCATGGAGCACGATCCGATGGCCCAGGACAGGAAGCTGTCCGAGGGCGAGGGATCGACCCGCCGTTCCCGCGGCCAAGACCGCGACGCGGCGTGAGGATGAAGGTCTAGAACCATGCTTCAGCCCAAGAAAACCAAGTTCCGTAAGCAGTTCAAGGGTCGCATCAGCGGCGCTGCGAAGGGCGGTACGGACCTGAACTTCGGCCAGTTCGGCCTCAAGGCCATGGAGCCGGAGCGCATCACTGCGCGCCAGATCGAGGCCGCCCGTCGCGCGATGACCCGCGAGATGAAGCGTGCCGGCCGTGTCTGGATCCGCATCTTCCCGGACGTTCCGGTCTCGAAGAAGCCCGCCGAGGTCCGCATGGGCTCCGGCAAGGGCGCCAACGAGTACTGGGCCGCCAAGGTCGCGCCTGGCCGCATCATGTTCGAGCTCGACGGCGTGCCCGTCGAGGTCGCCAAGAAGGCTCTTGAACTGGCCGCTGCCAAGCTGCCGATCAAGACGCGCTTCGTCCAGCGCATCGCCGAGTGAGGAGAGGGTCATGAAGGCCGAAGAGATCCGGACCAAGACCCTCGACGAGCTCGAGGGCCAGCTCGGTGACCTGAAGAAGGAGCAGTTCAACCTGCGCTTCCAGAAGGCCACCGGTCAGCTCGAGAACGTCGCGCGCGTCCGCCAGGTCCGCCGCGACATCGCCCGCGTCAAGACCATCGCCGCGCAGAAGCGCGCCGAGAAGAAGTAAGGAGAGGGCATATGCCGAAGCGTGTGCTCGAGGGCATCGTCGTCAGCGACAAGCAGGACAAGACGGTCGTGGTGAAGGTGGAGCGTCGCTTCACCCATCCGCTGCTCAAGAAGACGGTGCGTCGCACCAAGAACTATCACGCCCACGATGAAGGCAACGCCTTCAAGACGGGCGACGTGGTGAGCATCGAGGAGGGCAAGCCCCTGTCGAAGCTGAAGCGTTGGGTCGTGCTGCCGAAGGCGTGAGCTTTCGGTGATCGTTAGAACAGCGCGCCGCCGTCGGGGAGACCCGAGACGGGCGCGAAAGGAAGAGGTTGCGTCATGATCCAGATGCAAACCAATCTCGACGTGGCGGATAATTCGGGCGCACGCCGCGTCATGTGCATCAAGGTGCTCGGTGGCGCCAAGCGTCGTTACGCCCATGTCGGCGACATCATCGTGGTGTCGGTGAAGGAAGCGATTCCGCGCGGCCGCGTGAAGAAGGGCGACGTCATGAAGGCGGTCGTCGTTCGCACCGCCAAGGACATCCGCCGCATCGACGGCTCGGTGATCCGCTTCGACCGCAATGCGGCCGTTCTGATCAACAATCAGAAGGAGCCGATCGGCACCCGTATCTTCGGACCGGTTCCGCGCGAGCTGCGCGCCAAGAACCACATGAAGATCATCTCGCTCGCGCCGGAGGTGCTGTGATGGCTGCGAAGATCAAGAAGGGCGACAAGGTCGTCGTCCTCACCGGCCGCGACAAGGGTCGCACCGGTGAAGTGATCCAGGTCATGCCGACCGAGGGCCGGGCCCTCGTGCGCGGCGTCAATATCGTGAAGCGCCATCAGCGCCAGAGCCAGACGACGGAAGGCGGGATCATCTCCAAGGAGAGCCCGATCCATCTGTCGAACCTGGCCTATGCCGACCCGAAGACCGGCGAGCCGACCCGTATCGGCTTCAAGGTCCTCGCCGACGGCAAGAAGGTGCGCGTGGCCAAGAAGTCCGGGGAGACGATCGATGGCTGAGGCGGCTTACACCCCGCGCCTCAAGGCGCATTACGACAGCGTGGTCCGGCAGAAGCTGGCGGAGGAGTTCGGCTACAAGAACCCCTTCGAGATCCCGCAGATCGAGAAGATCGTCGTCAACATGGGCGTCGGCGAGTCCACCGCCGATTCCAAGAAGGCGACGGTTGCCGCCGCGGACCTCGCGCTGATCACCGGCCAGAAGCCGGTCATCACCCGGGCCCGCCAGGCCATCTCGAACTTCAAGGTTCGCGAGAACATGCCGCTGGGCTGCAAGGTCACCCTCCGCAAGCAGCGCATGTACGAGTTCCTCGACCGCCTGGTCACGATCGCGCTCCCGCGCGTCCGCGACTTCCGCGGCCTCAACCCGAAGAGCTTCGACGGCCGTGGCAACTTCGCCATGGGCCTGAAGGAGCACGTCGTGTTCCCCGAGATCTCCTATGACAAGGTGGATCAGATGTGGGGCATGGACATCATCGTGTGCACCACCGCCAAGACCGACGAGGAAGCCCGTGCTCTCCTCAAGGCCTTCAACTTCCCGTTCCGGCAGTGAGCCGGGTTTCTTGAACTAGAAGCCCGTCTCAGACGCGGAAACCAGGAGAAACCGATGGCGAAGAAGAGCTCCATCGAAAAGAACAACCACCGCCGCGCTCTGGTCGCGCGGGACGCCAAGAAGCGCGCTGCGCTGAAGGCGACCGTGATGGACCAGTCGATCTCCATCGAGGAGCGTTTCGCGGCCACCGTGAAGCTTGCGAGCCTGCCGCGCAATGGCGCCAAGGTCCGCATCAAGAACCGTTGCGAAGTCACCGGCCGTCCGCGGGCGTTCTATCGCAAGCTCGGCATGAGCCGCGTGGCTCTGCGTGACCTCGGCAACAAGGGGCTCGTTCCGGGCCTCGTGAAGTCGAGCTGGTGAGAGGAGACAGATCATGGCTCTCAACGATCCGCTCGGCGATATGCTGACCCGCATCCGCAACGCGCAGATGCGCCGCAAGACCCGCGTCCTGACGCCGGGCTCGAAGCTGCGTGCCCGCGTGCTCGAGGTGCTCAAGTCCGAAGGCTACATCCGCGACTACATGACCGTCACGCATCCGAACGGTCGTTCGGAATTCGAGATCGAGCTCAAGTATTTCGACGGTGAGCCGGTCATCCGCGAAATCGCGCGCGTCTCCAAGCCTGGCCGCCGGGTCTATGCCGGCGTCGGCAACACGCCGCGCGTGTCCAACGGTCTCGGCATCACGATCATCTCGACCCCCAAGGGCGTGATGGCCGACCACGATGCGCGGGAACAGAATGTAGGCGGGGAGGTGCTCTGCACGGTCTTCTGACCTGGCAGGGCTCCCTCACGACAAAGGACGATATCCAATGTCTCGTATCGGTAAGAAGCCGGTCGACCTGCCGCAGGGCGTCACCGCCCAGGTGTCCGGCCAGACCGTGAAGATGAAGGGTCCGAAGGGTGAGCTCTCGTTCACCTGCCCCGATGACGTCGTCGTCAAGATGGACGGCAACGTGGTCAAGGTGGACCCGCGCGACCAGGGCAAGCGCGCCCGCTCCATGTGGGGCATGGCCCGCACCCGCGTCTCGAACCTCGCCGTCGGCGTGAGCAAGGGCTTCGAGAAGAAGCTCGAGATCACCGGCGTCGGTTACCGCGCGGCCGCCCAGGGCAAGGTGCTGAACCTCGCCCTTGGCTACAGCCACGACATCAACTATCCCGTGCCGGACGGCATCACCATCGCGACCCCGAAGCCGACCGAGATCGTCATCTCCGGCAACGACAAGCAGCAGGTGGGCCAGGTCGCCGCCGAGATCCGCGACTACCGCGGTCCGGAGCCCTACAAGGGCAAGGGCGTCCGCTACGCGGGCGAGTTCATCTTCCGCAAGGAAGGCAAGAAGAAGTAAGGCGACGGCCCCGGGTTCGGGGCCCGTCCGTCTTCCGGGGCGCTGTCCTTTCGGGGGCGCGTTCGATCAAAGGAGCTGGCTATGGCCAAATTTAAGGATGCAACGGAGCGTCGCAGGGCGCGTGTCCGTCGGGCCCTGCGCTCGACGGCGAATGGGCGTCCGCGGCTGAGCGTCTTCCGTTCGTCGAAGCATATCTATGCGCAGATCATCGACGACGCGAAGGGCGTGACGGTTGCGAGTGCCTCGTCACTGGAGAAGGACCTCAAGTCCGCACTGAAGACCGGCGCCGATCAGGCCGCGGCATCCGCCGTCGGTAAGCTCGTCGCCGAGCGCGCGGTGCAGGCCGGGGTTTCCACCGTGGTCTTCGATCGCGGGGCCTATCTCTATCACGGGCGCGTCAAGGCGCTCGCCGACGGCGCCCGCGAGGGCGGCCTGAGCTTCTAACGGATACGGGCGGTTCTCACCGCCGAAAGGACAGAACATGGCTCGGGAACGTGAACGCGAGCGCAACCGCGAAGAGCGCGACAGCGAATTCACCGACAAGCTCGTGCACATCAACCGTGTCTCGAAGACGGTGAAGGGCGGCAAGCGCTTCGGTTTCGCTGCACTCGTCGTGGTCGGCGACCAGAAGGGCCGCGTCGGCTTCGGCCACGGCAAGGCCCGCGAGGTGCCTGAGGCGATCCGCAAGGCGACCGAATCCGCCAAGCGCGGCTTCATCCGTGTCGCCCTGCGCGAGGGCCGCACCCTCCATCACGACGTGCACGGCCGCCACGGCGCCGGCAAGGTCATCCTGCGCGCCGCTCCGGCCGGTACCGGCATCATCGCCGGCGGTCCGATGCGCGCCGTCTTCGAAACGCTCGGCATGGCCGACGTGGTCGCCAAGTCGATGGGGTCTTCCAACCCCTACAACATGGTGCGCGCCACGTTCGACGCGCTGAAGAACCAGGACAGCCCGCGCTCCGTCGCGGCTCGCCGTGGCCTCAAGGTGTCGGTCCTCCAGGCCCGCCGCCAGGAGGAAGGCGAGGGCGACGCGTAAGGATCGGATCCATGGCCAACAAAACCGTCACCATCGAGCAGATCGGTTCGCCGATCCGCCGCGAGAAGTCGCAGGAAGCGACCCTCGTCGGCCTGAAGCTCAACAAGCTGCACCGCCGCGCCACGCTGGAGGACACCCCGAGTGTCCGCGGCATGATCGCGAAGGTCGCTCACCTCGTGAAAGTGGTGGATTGATCTCATGAAACTCACCGACATGAAGGACAACGACGGCGCGACGCATCGCAAGATGCGCGTCGGTCGTGGCATCGGGTCCGGCAAGGGCAAGACCGCCGGTCGCGGCGTGAAGGGCCAGAAGTCGCGCTCCGGCGTCGCCATCAAGGGCTTCGAGGGCGGCCAGATGCCGCTGCATCGTCGCCTGCCGAAGCGTGGCTTCAACAACATCTTCCGCCTCTCGTTCGTCGAGGTCACGCTCGCCCGCATCCAGCGCGCGATCGACTCCGGCAAGCTGAAGGCCGGCAAGATCGACGAGGCCGCCCTGGTCGAGAGCGGCGTGCTGCGCCGCTCCCGCGACGGCATCCGCCTCGTGGCCACCGGCGAACTGACGGCGAAGATCGAGCTGACCGTGTCCGGCGCCTCCGCCGGTGCCGTCGCCGCGGTCGAGAAGGCGGGCGGCACCGTCACCCTTCTGAAGGCGAAGGAAGAGGCCGCGGCCTGACGGCCGGCCGGTCCTCCCAGCCGAACGCGACGATCAAGCTTCGAGGGGCCGGTTCGACGAGGACCGGCCCCTTTTCATCTGTACGAGCCCCATCCCCCGCGCCGCACTGCGACCGCGGGGGACTGGCGGATGCGGCCCCGGGCCGTTAAGTGAATGCGACTTTTCCGGATGGACGCGTCCGTCCCTCTTGCATCGGAGCCACCATGGCATCGGCAGCGGAACAACTGGCAGCCAATCTGAATTTCGGCGCCTTCGGCAAGGCCGAAGACCTGAAGAAGCGCCTGTGGTTCACCCTCGGCGCGCTGCTGGTCTATCGCCTCGGCACCTATATCCCGCTGCCGGGAATCGACCCGGAAGCGCTGCGCCAGATCTTCAACGCCAACCAGGGCGTGCTGGCGATGTTCAACGTCTTCGCCGGCGGCGCCGTCGGGCGCATGGCGATCTTCGCGCTGAACATCATGCCCTACATCTCCGCCTCCATCATCATCCAGCTGCTCACCGCCGTCGTGCCGGAGCTCGAGAAGCTGAAGAAGGAGGGCGAGCAGGGGCGCAAGCAGATCAACCAGTACACGCGCTACCTCACCGTGGTGCTGGCGGTGTTCCAGTCCTGGGGCATCGCGGTCGGCCTGCAGTCCTCCGGCACGGTCGTCGCCAATCCCGGCCTGTTCTTCGTCATGAGCACCGTGATCACGCTCACGGGTGGCACCATGTTCATGATGTGGCTCGGCGAGCAGATCACCCAGCGCGGCATCGGCAACGGCATCTCGCTGATCATCTTCGCCGGCATCGTCGCCGAACTGCCCAGCGTCCTCGCCCAGGCCTTCGAGCTCGGCCGCCAGGGCGTCATCGCGACCCCGCTGCTCCTCGGCCTCCTGATCCTCATCGGCCTGACGATCGTCATCATCGTCTTCTTCGAGCGTGCCCAGCGGCGGCTGCTGATCCAGTATCCAAAGCGCCAGCAGGGCAACAAGGTGTTCGAGGGTAACTCCTCCCACCTGCCGCTGAAGCTCAACACGGCCGGCGTCATCCCGCCGATCTTCGCCTCCTCGCTGCTGCTGCTGCCGACGACGGCCCTGTCGTTCCAGACCAATCCGGCGGAATGGCTGCGGCTCACAGCCCAGCTCCTCGGTCACGGCCAGCCGCTGTTCATGGCGCTCTATGCGCTGCTCATCATCTTCTTCTGCTTCTTCTACACGGCCATCGTGTTCAATCCGACCGAGACCGCCGACAACCTGCGCAAGTACGGCGGTTTCATCCCGGGCATCCGTCCCGGCGAGAAGACGGCGCAGTACATCGACTACGTCCTGACCCGCATCACGGTCATCGGCGCCGCCTACATCACCCTGGTCTGCCTATTGCCCGAAGTGCTGATTGGCCAGCTCGGCCAAAGCTTCTATCTCTTGGGCGGAACCTCGCTGCTCATCGTCGTCACCGTGACGCTCGATACGGTCGCGCAGGTCCAGGGGTATCTGTTGGCCCATCAGTACGAAGGGCTGATCAAGAAGTCGCAGCTCAGGGGGAAACGTCGATGAAGCTGATTCTGCTCGGGCCTCCCGGGGCGGGGAAGGGGACCCAAGCACAGCGTCTGGTGGAGGCGCACGGGCTCGTGCAGCTCTCCACCGGTGACATGCTCAGGGCTGCGGTCAAGAATGGCACGCCGGTCGGCCTCAAGGCCAAGGACGTGATGGCGCGGGGCGAACTGGTCTCGGACGAGATCGTCGTCGGCATCATCGAGGATCGCATCGCCGAGCCGGACTGCGCGAAGGGGTTCATCCTCGACGGCTTTCCGCGCACGGTCGCCCAGGCCGAGGCGCTGGACGCCATGCTGGCCAAGTCCGGCATGAAGCTGGACGCCGTGATCGAGCTCAAGGTCGACGAGGGCATCCTCGTCGGACGCATCGAGAAGCGCGTCGCCGAGATGACGGCGCGCGGCGAGCCGGTGCGGGCCGACGACAATGCCGAGGCGCTGAAGAAGCGGCTCGATGCCTACCGGGCCCAGACCGCGCCGGTCTCCGACTATTACGCCTCCAAGGGCGCGCTGAAGACGGTCGACGGCATGGCGCCGATCGACGACGTGACGAAAGCCATCGCCGGACACCTCGGAGTCTGAGGTTTTCGCCAGTTTCGGCTTGACGTTCGGGCGGGGGCGGGCTATGCGCCCCATCTCGTCCGATCGACGGTGACATCGGTCCGTCTGCTGCGCAGGCGGATCGAACCGTTTCAAGGACAACCGTGCAGGGGCCGGCCTCCACCGGACGCACGGATTTCATTTCTCACCGCGGCGACGCGGATCACATGGAGACGAGACATGGCTCGTATCGCGGGTGTCAACATCCCGACTAACAAGCGCGTCGTCATCGCGCTGCAGTACATTCACGGCATCGGCGCGAAGTTCGCCGAAGAGATCTGCGAGAAGGTCAAGATCCCGGCCGAGCGCCGCGTCAACCAGCTGACCGACCAGGAAGTCCTGGCCGTCCGCGAGACCATCGACCGCGACTACATGGTCGAAGGCGACCTGCGCCGCGAAGTCTCGATGAACATCAAGCGCCTCATGGACCTCGGCTGCTACCGCGGCCTGCGTCACCGCAAGGGCCTGCCGGTCCGCGGCCAGCGCACCCACACCAATGCCCGCACCCGCAAGGGTCCGGCGAAGCCGATCGCCGGCAAGAAGAAGTGATCGTGACCCGGAGCGCCCCGCGCGCTCCGGACCATTTCCCGAGCGCCTGGCATTACGGGCGCGCCTGAAGGACAAGGACTAGAGAATGGCCAAGGAAGCCACCCGCGTTCGCCGCCGCGAGCGAAAGAACATCGCCTCCGGCGTCTGCCACGTGAACGCGTCGTTCAACAACACGATGATCACCATCACCGACGCCCAGGGCAACACGATCGCCTGGTCGTCGTCGGGCACCATGGGCTTCAAGGGTTCGCGCAAGTCGACCCCCTACGCCGCCCAGGTCGCCGCCGAGGATGCCGCCCGCAAGGCCTCCGAGCACGGCATGCGCACGGTCGAGGTCGAGGTGTCGGGCCCCGGTTCGGGCCGTGAGTCGGCGCTGCGCGCCCTCCAGGCCGCCGGCTTCACCGTCACCTCCATCCGCGACGTCACGCCGATCCCGCACAACGGCTGCCGCCCGCGCAAGCGCCGCCGCGTCTGACGTCTCCTGTTTCTCGCAACCGGGGTGCGGCCTGTGGCGCCTCCCGGTTTTCCGCCCCCCGCCGCGAGGCGAGGGGAATCGGCCGTCAGGGTCCTGCAGGGGACGAGACAGCGGCCAGACTTGAGCGAAGGTAACAACCCGTGATCCAGAAGAACTGGCAGGAACTGATCAAGCCGGAGAAGCTCCACATCGTCCCCGGCGATGACCCGAAGCGCGTGGCCACCGCCACGGCCGAGCCGCTCGAGCGCGGCTTCGGCGTCACCCTCGGCAATGCCCTGCGTCGCGTCCTCCTGTCCTCGCTCCAGGGCGCCGCCGTCTCGGCCGTCCAGATCGACGGCGTCCTCCACGAGTTCTCCTCCATCCCCGGCGTCCGCGAGGACGTGACCGACATCGTCCTGAACATCAAGGACATCGCGATCAAGATGCAGGGCGACGGCCCCAAGCGCATGGTCGTGCGCAAGGAAGGCCCGGGCGTCGTCACCGCCGGCGACATCCAGACCGTCGGTGACGTGGTCATCCTCAACCCCGAGCTGGTGATCTGCACCCTCGACGAGGGCGCCTCGATCCGCATGGAGTTCACCGTCGACACCGGCAAGGGCTACGTGCCCTCCGAGAAGAACCGCGCCGAGGATGCGCCGATCGGCCTCATCCCGGTCGACAGCCTCTTCTCGCCGGTGAAGAAGGTGTCCTACCAGGTCTCGCCGACCCGCGAGGGCCAGGTTCTCGACTACGACAAGCTGACCCTGACGGTGGAGACCAACGGTTCGGTCTCGCCCGAGGACGCGATTGCCTATGCGGCGCGCATCCTCCAGGACCAGCTCGAGATCTTCGTGAACTTCGAGGAGCCGCGCAAGGAAGTCGTCCAGGAGTCGATCCCGGACCTCGCCTTCAACCCGGCGCTCCTGAAGAAGGTCGACGAGCTCGAGCTCTCGGTCCGCTCGGCCAACTGCCTGAAGAACGACAACATCGTCTACATCGGCGACCTGATCCAGAAGACCGAGGCGGAAATGCTCCGCACTCCGAACTTCGGCCGCAAGTCGCTGAACGAGATCAAGGAAGTGCTTGCCCAGATGGGCCTCCACCTCGGCATGGAGGTTACGGGCTGGCCGCCGGAGAATATCGAAGAGCTCGCCAAGCGCTTCGAGGACCATTACTGATTTTCAATTCATCGCCGACCGTGAGGTCCGCGATCCACCGGAGGACAAGGCGATGCGTCACGGCAAAGCCCACCGCAAGTTCAACCGCACGGCCGAGCATCGCCAGGCGATGTTCGCCAACATGTGCGCCGCGCTGATCAAGCACGAGCAGATCGTCACCACCCTGCCGAAGGCGAAGGACCTGCGTCCGATCGTCGAGAAGCTGGTGACGCTCGGCAAGCGCGGCGACCTGCACGCCCGCCGTCAGGCGGTCTCGCAGATCCGCGACCTCGGCATGGTCAAGAAGCTCTTCGAGGTTCTCGGCCCCCGGTACCAGTCGCGCCAGGGTGGCTACACCCGCGTGCTGAAGGCGGGCTTCCGCTACGGCGACAACGCGCCGGTCGCGGTGATCGAGTTCGTCGACCGCGACGTCGACGCCAAGGGCAAGGACTCCGGTCCCGTCCAGGCGAAGCCGGAGCAGGCCGCGGCCTGATCTCGCGGCGAACGGAAAGTGAGGCTCGCCTTCGGGCGGGCCGGTTGCAGGGGCGGCCGCAAGGTCGCCCTTTTGCGTGTCGGGCGTCAGCCGGTGGCCGGGGGCTTCATCCGGGCCGTCGCCAGTTCCAGCGCGAGCCCCGCCGCGATGATCGCGCCGGCGAGCGAGAAGACGAGGGCGTGGCTGCCGGTGGCGGCGAGCAGGGCGGTGAAGCCATAGGCCGCCGCCGCCTGCACGATGGCGAAGGCGACGGTCTGGAGCGCCCAGGCCGCGGTGTGCGCGGCGGGTCCGACGATCTCGCGGGTGCGCCCGGAGGTGGATGATCCGAGCCCGATCATCAGCCCGCCCGCCATCATGGCCGAGAGCGTCAGCAGCACGAGATTGTGGGTGAGGGCGGGAATGGCCGCGCCGATCGCCATGAGGGCGACGATGACCCTGAGCACCGGCCCGTAGCCGAACCGGTCGGCGGCGAGCCCCGCCACCATCGGCGCGAGCACCGCGGTGACGCCCGCCGCCACCCAGATCCAGCCGCCGATCGCGAGGCCGAAGCCGAGGTCGCGGGCGACGTGGTCGACGAAGAAGATCGTGTGCGGCACATAGCCCGCAGCAGCCCCGCAATAGGCGGCGGCGAGGCCGAGGAAGGCCGGGGCACGGCGCCAGGCCGGGGCAGGGTCGCCGCGGTTGGCGGCGACCGGCGGCTCCGAGCGCGGCAGGAGCGCCAGCATGACGACGCTTGCCAGGGCGAGTGAGGCGGCGAGCGCCAGCCAGGCCGCGGCGGGTCCGCTCGCGGCGAAGGCCGGCACCGCCGTGCCCGACAGGACGAAGCCGGTGCCGACGCCGGCGAAGGCGAGGCCGTTGGCCCGTCCCCTGTGGGAGGGCGCGACGACGTTGGCGACGACCGGTGGGATGACGATCATCAGAACCCCGCCCGTCGCGCCGGACAGCGCCCTGAGCGCGATGAAGGCCGGGGCGGGCAGGGGCACCGCCGAGGCCGCGAAGGCGAAGACGGCGAAGGCGGAGGCGAGCGCGATGGCGGGGCGGACACCGAGGGCCCTGGCGGTGGCGAGCGCCGTTCCCGCCCCGACGATGTAGCCGGCGAGGTTGAAGGCGCCTGCAAGGTGCAGCGTCGTCGGCGTCGCCCAGCCCGCCTCGACCATGGCCGGGATCAGCGGCGGATAGCCGAAGCGCCCCATGCCGACGCCGATGAGCAGGCCGCAATAGCCGGCGAGGATCGGCGCGAAGAACCCGCGCCAGCCCCCGGTGCCGCCAGGCCTCACAGGCTGCGCTCGACGGCCACGCTCCGGCAGTCCATCTCGTAGTCGAGCCCCACCACCGGCGGACGGTTGTAGTGCCAGGAGAGGCCGCAGCGGGCCGCCCCGCGCCGGACGATCTCGTCGGCGAGGAAGGGGTGGATATCGTGGACGCAATAGACCTGCGCCGCCGTCGTGTCCGGCCAGCCGTGGCCGAAGGCGGCCATGCGCTTCTCCATCTGCTCCAGCACGAAGACGCCCTTTTCGCGCAGGCCCTGCGGGCTGGTGTCGTTCAGGCGGACGATGCGCTCGGCATAGGGGCCGGCGCCCTCGCGCGCCTCGCCCGAACCGGAGATGACGAACTGCGGCACGCCGGCATCGCCCTCGGCGATGTAGGAGAAGGCGTGGAAGGAGGGCTCCGGCGGACCGCCGATTTCCGGGCAGACGTTGGAGCGCGCCACCGGGTTGGCCTTGGTGGCGGGGTCGTAGATGCCCCACTCGGCGAGCGTGCCGACATAGACCTCGTTGAAGGCCTTGAAGCCGGCATCGTCGAAGGGGGCCGGCGAACGCAGCTCGCAGGCGCAGAAGGAGGTCAGCGGCCGCCCCGCACCCTGGATGAGACCGGCGATGCGGGCAAAGCCCTCCTTCAGCGGCACGGGATTGCGGAACATCACCCGCTCGACGTGATAGCCGGGCAGGGCGGCGGCCCCCGCGGAATACTGGAACACGCTCGGGACGTAGCGATAGTTGCCGGCGGCAAAGTCGATCGGGGTCATCAGGGTCTCCGCGTTTCCTCGGCGGCGAGCCTCGCGGGTCCCCATCCCCCGGTCAACCGGCCCGAACGCATCGGCCGCCTGCCGGCGTCAGAGGACGTGCTCGACGCCGACGCCGCGCGTGTCCATCAGGATTTCGAGTCCGTCGATCGGCGGGCGGTCGCGATGCAGCGTCACGCCTTTGCGGCCGGCGCCGCGGCCGAAGACCTCGCGCTCCATCAACGGACCGAGGTCGTGCAGCGTATGGATCTGGGCGGCCGTCGTATCCGCCCAGCCGAAGCCGAGCGGCGCCATGCGCGTCTCCATGTGGGTGAGCACCGTGCGCAGCTTGTCGCGCAGCGCATCCGGCGACGTCTCGCCGTAGCGGACGATCCGCTCGGAGAAATGGCCCGGGCCCCTGTCGAAACCCTCGCCGCTGCCGGCGACGACGAAGGACGGGCGGCCCGCATCGCCGACCGCGACATGGGTGAAGGCGTGGATGGAGGGCTCGGCGGGCGGATCGACCACCGGACAGACGTTGGCCCGGGCGACCGGATTGACCTCGCCGTCGATCAGGCCCCAGGCGGCGAGAGTACCGGCATAGATCGCGTTGAAGGCCCGGAACCCCGCCTCGTCGAAGGGGGCCGGCGAGCGCAGCTCGCAGGCACAGAGCGCGGTGAGCGGCCGTCCTGCGGCGGTGATCAGGGCCGCGATACGCCGGAACCCCTCCGCGAGGGGAACCGGCTCGGGGAACACCGTCCGCACGAGGTGGTGGCCCGGCATGGCGGCCACCGCGCCGGAATACTGGAAGACGTTCGGCACGAAACGGTAGTTGCCCGGGGCGAATTCAACGGCGGTCATGAAAAGGGATTCCTGCGGAAACGCCCCGAGCCTTGCGGCCGCGGCGGCCCCGGTCAACACGCGCCCGGTGCAGTCCGCCCCTGCATTCCCTTCCGGGACCGCGGGGGCCTCGCTATATTGCCGCCATGACCAGACTCGCTCCCCTCGTCCTCGTCGCCGCAGCCCTCGCCGTCCTGTCCCCCGGAGCCGCCGAGGCCCAGCGCCAGGCGCCGCAGAGCCGCGCCGAGGTGCAGCTCTCCTTCGCACCCGTGGTGAAGCGGGCCGCGCCCGCCGTCGTCAACGTCTACGGCGCCCGCGTCGAGCAGGTGCAGGCCCATCCCTTCTTCGACGACCCGATCTTCCGCCGCTTCTTCGGCGACCGGGGCGGGCAGGGCGGTCCGCAGGGGCCCGGCCGCGCCGAGGTGGCGCGCTCCCTCGGCTCCGGCGTCATCGTCGACCGCTCCGGCCTCGTCATCACCAACAACCACGTCATCCAGAACATGACGGAGGTGAAGGTCGCCTTCGCCGACCGGCGCGAGTTCGAGGTCGACATCGTGCTGCGCGATCCGCGCACCGACCTCGCGGTGCTGAAGCTGAAGAACCCGCCGGCCGACCTCGCCGTCCTCGAGATCGGCGACTCCGACGCCCTTGAGGTCGGCGACATCGTGCTCGCCATCGGCAATCCCTTCGGCGTCGGCCAGACCGTCACCCAGGGCATCGTCTCGGCGCTGGCGCGCACGCAGGTCGGCGTCGCCGACTACCAGTCCTTCGTCCAGACGGACGCCGCCATCAATCCCGGCAATTCCGGCGGTGCGCTAGTCGACATGGCCGGCCGCCTGGTCGGGGTGAACACCGCCATCTTCTCGCGCTCCGGCGGCAGCCACGGCATCGGCTTCGCCATTCCGACTGCGCTCGTCCGTCTCGTCGTCGAATCGGCCAAGGCCGGCAGCCAGACGGTGCAGCGGCCCTGGTTCGGCGGCCGCCTGCAGACCGTCACCGCCGACGTGGCCGAGAGCCTGAGGCTCGCCCGGCCGACCGGCGCCCTCGTCGTCTCCGTCGTGCCGAATTCGCCTGCCGCGCGGGCCGGCATGCGCGCCGGCGATCTCATCACCGCCGTCGACGGGCAGGCGGTGGAGGACCCCGACGGCTTCGGCTACCGCTTCGGCGTCAAGCCGATCGGCGGCATGGCGAGCATCGCCGTGACCCGCAACGGCCGCAACCTCGTGGTGCCGGTCGCCCTCGAGCCCGCGCCGCCCGGCGGCCAGGACGCCGTGACCCTGGCCGGGCCTTCGCCCTTTGCCGGCGCCCGCGTCGCGACCCTCGAGCCGGGCATGGCCGACGAGCTCCGCATCTCCCACCGCACCGACGGCGTCGTCATCATGGCGGTAGAGGCCAATTCGGCGGCCGGGCAGGTGGGGCTCCAGCCCGGCGACGTCGTCCTGTCGGTGAACGGCCGCGACATCCGCTCGCCCGCCGACCTGCGCGAGGCCACCGCCCAGCGTGCCCGGCTCTGGCGCTTCCAGATCGACCGCGGCGGCCAGATCATCAATTCCATGATGGGCGGCTGAGGGTCGTGGACCTCTTCGAGGCCGCGGGCCCGGATCCGAAGGCGCCGCGCCCGCTCGCCGATCGCCTTCGCCCGCAGACGCTCGCCGAGGTCGCCGGACAGGAGCACCTGACCGGCCCCGACGGCGCGCTGACCCGGCTCCTGCGGACCCGCTCCCTCGGCTCGCTGGTCTTCTGGGGCCCGCCGGGCACCGGCAAGACGACGGTGGCGCGGCTGCTGGCCGGCGAGACGGACCTCGCCTTCGAGCAGATATCCGCCATCTTCACCGGTGTCGCGGACCTCAAGAAGGTCTTCGAGCAGGCCCGCTCCCGGCGCGTTCAGGGCCGCGGCACGTTGCTCTTCGTCGACGAGATCCACCGCTTCAACCGCTCGCAACAGGACGCCTTCCTGCCCGTGGTCGAGGACGGCACGGTGACCCTCGTGGGGGCGACGACGGAGAACCCGTCCTTCGAGCTCAACGCGGCGCTCCTCTCCCGCGCCCGCGTGCTGACCTTCCGCTCCCTCGACGACGACGCGCTCGAAAAGCTGCTTCTGCGTGCCGAGGCGCTGGAGGGAAAGCCCCTGCCGCTCGACGCCGACGCCCGCCTCGCACTCGTGCGCATGGCCGACGGGGACGGCCGCGCCATCCTGACGCTGGCGGAGGAGGTCTGGCGCGCCGCCGGCGAGGGCGAGGTCTTCGACACCGCCGGCCTCTCGGAGATCGTCCAGCGCCGGGCGCCGATCTACGACAAGGCGCAGGAGGGCCACTACAACCTCATTTCCGCGCTCCACAAGACGGTGCGCGGCTCCGACCCCGACGCGGCGCTCTACTATCTCGCCCGCATGCTGGATGCCGGCGAGAACCCGCTCTTCATCGCCCGCCGCGTCGTGCGCATGGCGGTGGAGGATATCGGCCTCGCCGATCCGCAGGCCCTCGTCGTCGCCAACGCGGCCAAGGACGCCTACGACTTCCTCGGCAGCCCCGAGGGTGAACTGGCGCTCGCCAACGCCGTGATCTATGTCGCGACCGCGCCGAAATCGAACGCCGCCTACACCGCCTGGAAGGCGGCGCTGGCGCTCGCCAAGGAGCGCGGCAGCCTGACGCCGCCGAAGACGATCCTCAACGCGCCGACGAAACTGATGAAGTCGGAGGGCTATGGCGAGGGCTATCGCTACGACCACGACGAGCCCGACGCCTTTTCCGGCCAAGACTATTGGCCCGAGGCGCTGGGGCGCCAGAGCCTCTACCGGCCGGTCGAGCGCGGCTTCGAGCGCGAAGTCGCCAAGCGCATGGAATGGTGGGCGAAGCTCCGGCGCGAGCGCGGCGGCTGACGCTTCACGCAGAGCCTCACATCCGCTAGGCCTTGGCCCATGACCAAGCTGCTCCTCGTCTTCCTCGGCTCCGGCATCGGCGGGGCGGCGCGCTACGGCGTCAACGTCTGGTCGCTGAAGGCCTTCGGGCCGGGCTTCCCGGCAGCCACCCTCATCGTCAACGTCGCGGGCGGTCTCGCCATGGGGCTCATCGCCGGATGGCTCGCCTTCCGCGCCCAGGCGCCGTGGAGCCAGGACCTCCGGCTCTTCCTCACCACCGGCATCCTCGGCGGCTTCACCACCTTCTCCGCCTTCTCCCTCGACGCGGTGACCCTCATCGAACGGGGTGACTACGGGGCCGCCGCCCTCTATGTGGTGCTTTCGGTGGTTCTCTCGATCGCAGCCGTGGCGGTCGGCCTCGCCGTCATCAGGAGCTTCTCATGAAGGGCAGGGGCAAGCCGCCCGGTCAGGGACCCGTCGACCGCGGCGCCAAGCGTTTCGGCGGCAAGGGCGCGGCCAAGGGACCTGCCAAGGGTCCCGCCAAGAGTTTCGGCAAGGGCGCCGGCAAGCCGGCCCGCGGCCGCAGTGCCGGGCCCGCCGGCGAAGCGCCGCGCATGGGCGCCCGCCCGCTGCCTAAGCGCACTCCCTTCGCCGCCGAGGCCGAACGCGCGCCGCGCGGTCCCGTCCGCAGCCGGCGACCCTTCGAGCGGTCGGACGAGCGCGGCTACGAGGATCGCCGTCCCGAGGAGCATGACGGCGAGCCCCGCCGTTCCGGCCCGCCGCGCCGCGAACGCGTCCGGCGCGAGCCGACCGACCTGCGGTCCTTCGACGGCTCGCCCCGCCGCGGCCGGTCCGACGATTGGGACCTCGACAATGCGACGTGGGCGCCCGAGGCCGATCTCGACATCGATGCCATCGAGGAGCCGCGCAACATCCGACGCGAGCCGTCGGACGAGCGTCGCCCGGCACGCGCCGCCGACCGTCCGACACGCTCCCGCGCGCCGCGTGACGAGGCTCCCCGCACGGCCGAACGCGCCGAGCCGCGCGCGCCGCGCCGAGCGCCTCCTCCGGCCCCTGCAGGTCCGACCCGCGCCGAACTGAAGGCCGCCGCCACCGACACGCTTCAGACCGGCGTGCAGACCCTGACCGTGACCGAGGACGAGGCCGACATGCGCGTCGACCGCTTCCTGGCGGCGCGCTTCCCGCAGCTCTCCTTCAGCTACATCCAGCGCATCGTCCGCAAGGGCGAGCTGCGCGTGAACGGCCGCCGCGTCGAGACCAAGGACCGGCTCGAGGCGGGGCAGGCGGTGCGCGTGCCGCCGCTGAAGCTCGACCAGGCGCGGCCCATGTCGGCCAAGGTCGGCGAGGACGTCGCCGGCTTCCTCGCCTCCATCACGCTCTACGAGGACGCCGACGTCATGGTGCTGTCGAAGCCCGCCGGCCTCGCCGTGCAGGGCGGCTCAGGCACCAAGAAACATCTCGACGGCATGCTCGCCGTTCTCACCGACGAGGACGGCCAGCGCCCGCGCCTCGTCCACCGCCTCGACAAGGACACGTCGGGCTGCCTGCTCGTCGCCAAGAGCCGCTTCGCCGCGGCGGCACTGGCGAAGACCTTCCGCACCCGCGCCGCGCGCAAGATCTACTGGTCCGTGGTCGCAGGCGTGCCGAAGCCCCGGCAGGGCCGCGTCTCCACCTATCTCGCCAAGGAAGAGCGCGAGGACGAGAGCTTCATGCGCATCGCCAAGCACGGCGAGAAGGGCGCGAGCCACGCGGTGAGCTACTACGCCGTCATCGACACCATGGCGCAGAAGCTCTCCTGGCTCTCCATGAAGCCGGTCACGGGCCGCACCCACCAGCTGCGCGTCCACGCCGCCGAGATCGGCCATCCCATCCTCGGCGATCCCAAGTATTTCGACGTCGAGAACTGGGAGATCCCCGGCGGAATCCAGCACAAGCTGCACCTCCATGCCCGCCGCATCGTCGTTCCGCATCCGCGCGGCAAGGGCACGATCGACGTCTCGGCGCCGCTGCCGCCCCACATGGAGCAGACCTTCAACCTGCTGGGATGGGACGTCTCGCGCTACGATCCCATCGTCGAGGCGCCGGAGGAGTAATGTCCCTGACCGGCTGGATCTACGTCACCGCGGCGGTGCTGGCCGTCATCCTCGCGCTCATCGTGATCGTGACGCGCCGGGTGATCCGCACCGTCCCGGGCGGCGGCGACAGCCGGGCCATGTCCGAACTCGTCGCCGAACTGCGCCGCGCCAACGACCTCGCCGAGCGGCGCATCGCCGCTCTGGAATCGCGGGTCGAGGCGCTGGAGCGCCGCCCGGGCTGAACGGTGCCTTCAGCCGGAGTTCAGCCGGCCGGCGTCATGGCTGACGTCCTCGCCTGCCACCGGATGCTCCCCATGAAACGCCTCGCCATCGCCTGCGGCCTCGCGCTGCTCGCCGCCACCCCGCTCGCCGCCCAGCCCTACGGCTATGGACCCGGCCCCGGCATGGGCCGCGGCAATCCCGAGTTGCGCGCCGAGCGCTTCCAGTGCCGTCAGGAGGCCCGCGCCCGCGGCTATCGCGGCCCGGAGGTTCGCGGCGCCGTCATCGCCTGCCTTGAGGCGCGCCGCCCCGACCTCGCCCGCATCGTCCAGTGTCGCGACGCGGTGCGCGCGCGGGGCTATGTGCCGCGCACGCCGGAATTCCGCATGGCGGTCAGGTCTTGCCGCTTCGGCGCTTGAACTGAAGGCCCGGATGACCCACAAGGCGCTCCGGTCCCGGAGCGCCCGTCACGTGAAGCTCGTCATCTTCGACTGCGACGGCACGCTCGTCGACAGCCAGCACCTCATCGTCGCCTGCATGGACGAGGCCTTCGCCACGCTCGGTCGCCCCGCGCCCTCGCGCGAGGCGACGCTCTCCATCGTCGGCCTGTCGCTGGCCGAGGCCTTCGCCACGCTGACGCGCGAGGGAGATCCCGACATTCCCGCCCTGGTCGAGGCCTACAAGGGCGCCTTCCACGCCCAGCGCCTGAAGCCGGGCAATGCCGAGCCGCTCTACGAGGGTGCGCGCGAGGTGGTGGAATGGCTGGCGGGACGGGAGGTCGCGCTCGGCATCGCCACCGGCAAGTCGCAGCGCGGGGTGCGCATCGTCATGACCCATCACGGCCTGCTCGAGCGCTTCGCCACGATCCAGACCGCCGACGACGCGCCGTCCAAGCCCCATCCCGCCATGATCGAGCAGGCCATGGCCGAGGTCGGCGCGCTGCCTGAGGACACCGTGATGATCGGCGACACGACCTACGACATCGACATGGCCCATGCCGCCGGTGTCGCCTCCATCGCGGTGGCGTGGGGCTACCACGCGCCGCAGGCCCTGCTGCGCTCGCGTCCCCACGCCCTCGTCGGCGCCTATGCGGAGGTGCCGCTGGTGCTGAAGGGCCTGTGGGGCCCGTGACCCTCAGGCGTCCTTGGCCGCTTCGCCGGCCAAGAACTTCTCCAGCCAGTGGATGTCGTAGTTGCCGGCGATGATCGAGGGGTTGCGCACGAGGGTGCGGAACAGCGGCAGCGTCGTCTCGATGCCGTCCACCACGAACTCGTCGAGCGCACGGCGCAGGCGCGCCAGGCACTCGGTGCGGGTGCGTCCGTGGACGATCAGCTTGCCGACCAGCGAGTCGTAATACGGCGGGATCGTGTAGCCCTGGTAGGCGTGGCTGTCGACGCGCACGCCGATGCCGCCGGGCGTGTGGAACAGGTTGAGCTTGCCGGGCGAGGGGCGGAAGGTCGCCGGGTTCTCGGCATTGACCCGGCATTCGATGGCGTGGCCCTCGACGACGATGTCCGACTGCTTCAGCGACAGCTTCTGCCCCGCGGCGATGCGGATCTGCTCGTTGACGAGGTCGACGCCGGTGATCATCTCGGTGACCGGATGCTCGACCTGGATGCGGGTGTTCATCTCGATGAAGAAGAACTGGCCGTCCTCGTAGAGGAACTCGATGGTGCCGGCGCCGACATAGCCCATGTCGGCCATGGCGCGGGCGCAGACGCCGCCGATCTCGGCGCGCTGTTCCGGCGTGATGACCGGGGAGGGGCCTTCCTCCCAGACCTTCTGGTGGCGGCGCTGCAGCGAGCAGTCGCGCTCGCCCAGATGGATGGCGTTGCCCTGGCCGTCGCCGAGGATCTGGATCTCGATGTGCCGCGGCTTGCCGAGATATTTCTCAATGTAGACGGCGTCGTCGCCGAAGGCGGCCTTGGCCTCGGTCTTGGCCGTCTGCAGCGCCACCTCGAGCTCGTCGGCCGAGCGCGCCACCTTCATGCCGCGTCCGCCGCCGCCGGCAGCCGCCTTGATGATGACGGGGAAGCCGATCTCCTTGGCGACCGCGCGGGCCTCCTCGTCGTCGGAGATGCCGCCTTCCGAGCCGGGCACGGTCGGAATGCCGAGGCGCTTGGCGGTGCGCTTGGCCTCGATCTTGTCGCCCATGATGCGGATGTGCTCCGCCTTGGGGCCGATGAACGTGATGCCGTGGCTCTCCAGGATGTCGGCGAAGCGGGCGTTCTCCGACAGGAAGCCGTAGCCCGGGTGCACCGCATCGGCGCCGGTGATTTCGCAGGCCGCCAACAGCGAGGGAATGTGGAGATAGCTCTCGCGTGCCGAGGGCGGGCCGATGCAGACGCTCTCGTCGGCGAGCTTCACATGCATGGAATCGGCATCGGCCGTCGAATGGACGGCGACGGTGGCGATGTCGAGTTCCTTGCACGCGCGCAGCACGCGCAGCGCGATCTCACCGCGGTTGGCGATCAGCACCTTGTTGAACATCGGGCGACTCATTCGATGATCATCAGCGGCTCGCCGTATTCCACCGGCCGGCCGTCGTCGAACAGGATGCGCGTCACCGTGCCCGAACGGGGCGCGACGATGTCGTTGAAGGTCTTCATCGCCTCGATCAGGCAGAGGCGCTCGCCCTCCTTGACGACCTGGCCGACCTCGACCAGCGGCTTGGCGTCCGGCGAGGGGCGGCGATAGGCGGTGCCGACCATGGGCGAGGGCACGACGCCGGGATGCTTGCGCGGGTCATCGCCCGCGGTTGCGGCCGGAGCGGCCAGCGTCGGGGCGGGTGCGGCGACGGGCGCCGGTGCGGCGGCGACGGGCGCCGGCGCGGCGACGGTCGCATGGACCGTGACCTGGCGGGCGACGCGGATCTTCAGGGCCTCGAGCTCGATCTCGATTTCGGTGAGGTCCGTGTCGGCCAGGACCTGCGCCAGTTCGCGGATCATCGCCGTGTCGATGGAAGACTTGCCTTTGAGCATGGTGCCCTCGTGAGGCTGGGCGCGGCGGGGACCGCTCACGCCTTGGCCGGAAGCGCCGCGACGGCGGCGATGGCGAGCGCATATCCCATGGGGCCGAGCCCCACGATGATGCCGCGCGCGACGGGTGACAGGAAGGAGTGATGCCGCACGGCCTCGCGGGCGTGGACATTGGTGATGTGCACCTCGATCAGCGGAATGCCGGTGCCGCGGGTCGCGTCGGCGAGCGCCAGCGAGGTGTGGGTGTAGGCGCCGGCGTTGAAGACGACGCCCTTGAGGGTGCCCGCCGCATGGGCGCGGCCCGCCTCGTGGATCCAGTCGATGAGGACGCCCTCGTGGTTCGACTGGCGGAAGTCGACGGACAGACCGTGCTTCTCCCCCTCGGCGCGGCACAGCGCCTCCACGTCGGCCAGCGTCGTCGATCCGTAGATCGCCGGCTCGCGGGTGCCGAGCAGGTTGAGGTTGGGGCCGTTGAGGACGAGGACGGTGCTCATGCGCCGGGGTCTTGGATCCGCTTCGAGGGTCCGTATCGCGATCCGGGTCCCGAGACCCGGGAATCGCCGGAGACCCGCGCGGCCGGAAGGCCTCACGGGCGCGCCCTTATAGGCGCATGCGCTGGCGAAGCAAAGGGACGGGTGTGGATGGCGGGCGGGAACGACGACTCGGTCACCGCGTGCACCAAGACGCATTTACAACCAATGAGCGAGTGGATAGCATCTGCTTCATTCGGGTTGTCTTGGGGGCGTGCGCATGTCCGATGTCCAGGGTACCACCGCGAAATCGCCGTCCGTCCTGAGGTCCGCAGCGGCTGCAGGGCGGAAGCTGGGTCCGACCCTGCGGTTCCTCATGTCTCCGAAGCGGAGCCTTCCGTTGGCCGCTGCGGCCTTGGTCGGGCTGCTCGTCTGGCATGAATACGGCCAGGATCCGCAGGTCGACGTGGCCCGCGCCTGGAACGACAGCATCGAGCGCCTCGGCATCCGTCCGCTCTTTCCGCCGCAGGAGGACTTCCACGTCGGTGATGTCTTCGCGGTGCTGAAGGTCTCCGACGGCGATACCCTGTCGCGCCTGACTCCGTTCGAGCGGACGCTCGTGAACAAGTCGATCCGGGTCGGCTACAGCGATCCCTCGGCGGATATCAGCAGACTTGCGGCCGACCGTCCTGGCTACGCCCGGCGTGTCGCGGCTCCTGTCGCGGCAGCGGGCCCCGGGGCCGTGCCGGCGGTCGGCACGCCAGATGAAAGCGCGGTTCTCAGCGGCATTGACGGTCGAGACATTGCGCTGAAGGGGATGCTCTTTCCCGGCATCGTCATGGACGTCTACCAGGGCCTTTCGCTCCCGAGGCTCTTCAGCCGGATCACCGGGCGTGCCGAGCGATCCCGGGTCGAACTGATCACGATCGGCAAGCCTCGCACATACGGGATCGACCCTGAATATGCGGCGGCTCACCTGTGGAAGTTCTGTCAGTTCGGCCAGGAGACGGTCGCCCTCCAGTGCTCCGAGCAGCACCTGCGCTATCTTCTGTCACTCCAGTACGGACCGGCCGCCTGTGCCAGGACCAGCGCCGGGCACTACCTCTTCGACGTTCAGATCGCCTTGATCAGCCGCATCTACGTCTCCCAGGACATCAATGTCGGCATCGGAAGCCAGAGAACGATCGTCATCAGAGACACAGGCGGGCAGGTTTCCTCACCCGATACGTCGCAACCGGCCGCCGCCGCACCTGCGGCAGGTCAACCTGCGTCGGCCCCCGGCCCGGGAGCGGCGGCGCCCGTGTCCTCCGCATCGGGCCGCATGCCGCCCGGGGAGGCGGCCCTGCGGGGCGACGACCGGATGCTCATTGCCCATTCCGGTCGGCTGGAAAAGCCGGTCGCCTTCGGTTTCCAGGCGGCGAGCGTGGTCGCCAGGCTCAATGCGCCCAGGGGGATCCTGACATGTCCAGAGCGCTCGTGACGTGCTTGCTGTTTGCCGGTCTTGCGCCGGCGCTCGCGCAGACTCCGCCGCAACCTGTCGATTGCGCGCCCGGCAAACCGGCCTGGCCCTCGTGCCAATTCGCACAAGGCGGGCCGCAGCAACCCGGCCAGCCGGGCGCGATCAGCGGAACGTCCCGACCACCCGAGCCGGGCAATCTGGGATCGATCCGGGATTTCCGCTCGACCCTGTCGAGGCCCTAGGTTCTGAACCCATAAAGGTTGCGAGTTCAGTCGTGTGGTGATTCAAGGTCTTGGGAGGACCTTGGATGACGCGTTACGATCTCAGTGAAGCGGAGTGGCGGCTGATCGAGCCGCTGCTGCCGAACAAGCCGCGGGGCGTCGCGCGGGTCGACGACCGACGGGTGATCAACGGTATCTTCTACGTTCTGCGGACCGGTTCGCCATGGCGCGATCTACCGACGCGCTATGGTCCGCGCACCACCGTGTACAACCGCTTCAACAGGTGGGCGAAGGCGGGTGTCTGGCTGAGGGTGTTCGATGCGCTGGCGGCGAGGTCGCCGCATTCGCTGCACCTGATCGACAGCTCGATCGTGCGCGCCCACCAGCATGCGGCCGGCGGTAAAAAGGGGGCGCGGATCACGCCATCGGCCGTTCTCGTGGAGGACTGAGCACCAAGATCCACGCCGTGGTCGATCAGGACGGACTGCCTGTCCGGCTGTTGATCACGCCTGGCCAGGCCTCCGACAAAGCGGCCGTCCCGGCCCTGCTTCACGACCTGCCGCCGGCCCATGCCCTCGTCGCCGATCGCGGATACGACAGCACGGCGATCATCGCTCTGGTGCGTAGCCTCGGCGGCCACGCGCACATTCCGACCCAAAGCCGTGTACGCATCCAGCGAAGCGTCGAGCCCACGCTCTACCGCCGACGCAACCTCGTTGAGCGCTTCTTCTGCAAGCTCAAGCACTTCCGACGC
>LNFM01004025.1_pt1 | contig 28418 bp, 22 predicted proteins | sample 596031 | NCBI WGS metagenome assembly LNFM01 (sample SAMN04254537, study PRJNA301005) | activated carbon metagenome | isolation source: dual media filters at the Ann Arbor, Michigan drinking water treatment plant | place: USA: Ann Arbor
TAGTGTCTCTCTACCCCATATGCTCGAAATCTGGATTCTATTACTGCTTTATACAACCCAAATGGATTCGATTATTTCGTCACAGACCCTAACGGACACGCGTCGGAGCGAAGTTGCCGCTCTGATGGACGAAGTGGAAGTGGACTCCGGGCCATCGACCGCGGATCGTGTCCACGAACAACTCGCAATGTTCTTCAACTGGTACGCCCAGCGGGACGACGACTTCACGTCGCCCCTTGTCCGGACGACCAAGCGTCATCGCAAAGGAAACGGTGCCCGGCCAATGACTGACGACGAAATTCAGCAATTCTGGACGGCCTGCGAGAATGCCGGGAGTGCTGGGGCTGCAGGCCGGCTCTGCCTGCTTACGGCTACAAGGCGGACTGAGACCACAGGCGCTCGCTGGAGCGAGATGCGCTCGACCGTATGGACGATCCCGAGTGAGCGTTACAAAACGAAGATGGAACATGCCGTTCCACTCTCCGACGCGGCCGTCGCCGTCGTTGAACAATTGAGCAAGGCGTCGCCGTACTTGTTCAGCGCAACCCAATGCGCGCCCTGTAGCTGGACTCTTTGGAAGGCAATTGAACAGGCCGGCGGTCCAAGTGGCACTGGCCTGTCATGGCACTCACTGAGAAAGACCGCGCGGACCTTGATGGCTCGTGCGGGTGTTCAGCGTGACCATGCCGAACGCGTGTTGGGTCACATTCAAGGCGCCGTCGAACGGGCATACGACAAGCACAGTTACTTGCCCGAGAAGCGCCGCGCTCTCACGGCCCTTGCGTCCGAGATTGAGGGCATTGTTGGCGGCAGGCGCTCAAACGTCGTCCGCCTCGCAGGCTGATTAGCGGCCGACCGTGAACAAATGCGGACACTTTGCTCCTCAGTTCAGGCGCGGGACAATCCGCCAACACCTTTCCAAGGCGCCGCACAAGACGCCTCTCTTGGCGTGTCTCGCACTCCCAAACAACCTCGACACGCCAGCCCGACCGTCGCAGGGCGCGGACGGCCGCGAGATCGCGGGCGACGTTTTTCGCGAACTTGTCGCTCCAGAACGCGACGCGGCTCTTGGGGCTAGAAGCGAGCTTACATCCTCTATGGCGGTGCCAGAAGCAGCCGTGCACGAAGATGGCCAGTTTGCGCGGCCCGAAAACCAGATCGGGACTACCCGGGAGGTCTCTCCGATGCAGTCGGTAGCGCGCACCCATGCCACTGCAGATCGTCCGGACCACATGCTCCGGTCGAGTGTTCCTGCTTCTTACGCTCGACATGATCCGGCTGCGGACCGCCTTGGTGACGATGTCGGTCAGGGCTTGCGCTCCTAATTGGCGTCCGGCTCGGGTTCGTCCCACAACACCGTGTCGGAAAGTGTTGCCTTTTGCACGATCAGCTCGACCATATCGGCGAGAGACAGGGTGGACGCAATGGGCGGCCGTCCCCTCCGTGGTGGCGCGCGCTCCACGTTCAGGAAACGCGCGAGGCCGCGCTTGTAGCCGCCAACCTCGCTTCCGTTGGTGTAGAGGCCCACGAAGCCGGCATCGCATTTCGACGCGTGCGCCGAGAGTGCCGGATCGAGGCGGCCAGTACGGGATCGCAACTTCAGCACCGTATTCGCGAACGAGGAATTTCCGGTCGTTTTGTCACTCGCGCTGCCCAAAGGCAGGAAGAAGATTCCCACCATGAACGCGTGCGGTAAGTGCTCGTGCACCAGTCGCACTTCGTCAGCCATCTCATACAGCCGGCCCGTCAGGTTCTTGTCGTAGTTCCCGTTGGCCCTATCCATGAAATTGAGCCCCTTCAAGGAGAAGCCCACCTCAAGGCCGAGGATCGGATCGGTAACCGTAACGTCAATACGCTTGGAGGTGGCCGAGCCGAGCGGCGTCAGCGGTTCGGTGCCGCTTTCCAGACCTTCCGGACGAATTCGCTTGCCCTTCAGTTCTATGGAGCCCCGGAGTTCGCGCGCCAAGGCCACCGCGCAGCCGTTCGCGAAACTCTCGCTCCAGTGCCGCTTGTCGTTCTGGTTGCTTTTGTCGGAGATCGCGACCTTGGAGTCCGCATGAGCAATGGCAGCTTCGATGCCGGGCTCAGGGCTCAGGTCCATCCATTTCATACGACGGCGGACCCTATGCGACGGCCGTTGCTGAGACCATCGGCGGCTTCCGTTGCGCTGTCGGGCTGGGCTCCATCTCGGAGACATGCCGTCGCAAGTCGGACAGAAACGCCTCGTCGAATCGCAACCGCGACCGCCCGGTGCGTTCGAGAAAGCCTGAGGCTGCGCGAAAGGAGAGCGGCGCAGCTTCGTCGAGCCGCACAACATCAGCTAGGTGCCGATACCGGCGCCTGATGGGCCAGTGAGATGCCTCGAATAGCCATGCCTTGCCGTCGTAACCGAACGCGGCCTCCGGCCAGCGGCCCTGTCTCGACCACGGACTGCCCTTGACAACAATCGGACCGGGTTCCCGGAGCCGGCTGACCAGCCAGTCAGCGACGCCAACCGTCACAGCGTTTCCAACCAGCCTCCAGCGAGGCCCGTTCTTCGACCCGTCATGCGAAGGCGCCGTCCAGTCGCGCGGAAAGCCCTGCAGCGACTCCGCGTCGTCTATGGCCGGCACAACGAAACGCCTGCCGTGCGGCGCGTTGCGTACCCAGATGCCCGGAGGCGACGGAATGCCGACGGTCGACCCTCCCTTTAGGGGAGGGACGGCGTCCCGTGCCCAGCCCAAGCCGCCCAAACCTTCGGTCCAGTAGAACCCGTACACATCGTCCCGCTGGTGACTTTCATCCGGTTCGCCACTTTCGTCCGCGAAGAGGACCTCGCGCGGATCGTGGTATCGCGACGCGACGAACAGGACGCGATGTCGGCGGTGCGGAACACCCGAAAACCGGGAGTCAACCAGTCGATACGCCCACTTGAACTTCAGCGCCTCCAAGCGGGAGACGAGGTAGGACATCGCCTTGCCTTGGTCGAGGACGAGCATATTCCGCACGTTCTCAAGCACCAGCCAGTCGACTCTGCGGCTGGCCAGCAGGCGAAAGACATGGGCGACGAGGCCGGAGTCCTTGCCGGTAATGCCAGCGGTCTTGCCCGCCTGCGACAGGTCGGTGCAGGGAAAACCGGCGGTGACAACGTCAGTACCCACAGGGATAGACCGCAACTCGGCGATGTCTCCCTTGATTGGGATGCCCGGAAATCGCGCTTGAAGAACCCGTCGCGACGGCTCCCAGATGTCGCACAACATGGAGGTGGAGGCACCTTGCTGCTGGAACGGAAGCTCAAGGCCTCCAATGCCACTAAATAGACCCGCGACCTTCATTGTCGTTGTACTTCCACCGCCAGAGGGACACTAAGGATACTCTAGTCAGGCGAATGTGGGAGTGGCTTTTGGCCTCTTTTTCCACACACAGCGCGGGTGTGCCCCGTGGGCAGTGGCGACTATCCAGCAGCAAGCAGCCGCGAGACCTGAACAGGCTGCCACTGGCTACGTCCCGCAGGTGTCTTCACGCCCCGAGCCTCTAGTGTGCGCGCGATACCGGCAAGCGAGGAGACGCCACTCTTCTGAACCTCCCGAACGACCGCCAGCGTGGTGGCGTTGGCCTTCACAGCGTAGGCAGACCTAGCCGCTCGGGCCTTGGCGACCGTCTTTGCCGCGACCGGGCTGCCCAGCTTTAGGCCCCGCGCTTTAGCCGCCTGCAGTGCCGCCTTCGTCCGATCGCTGATCCGGCGCGCTTCGTCCTCAGCGACAGCGGCCAAAATGTGTAGCGTGAGGCGCGACGCAAAGGGCTGATCGCAGGCTAAGAATTCGACGCCAGCGTCCATCAGGTTGGCGATGAAGGCCACGTTGCGGGCCAGCCGGTCCAACTTGGCAATCAAAAGCGTTGCCTTGGCCCTCCGGGCCACGCACAGCGCCTTCGCCAGTTCGGGGCGGTCCGCGCGCTTCCCGGTCTCGACCTCAGTAAATGACGCCACGATGGCCCCGCCATGCTGCCGCGCGAACGCCTCGACGGTGGCGCGTTGGGCTTCCAGCCCTAGGCCGCTCTCGCCTTGGCGAACGGTGCTGACCCGGAGATAGGCGACGAAGGCGGCGGGCTTCTTGGTCATTGCGGTTGCGCATTACGTTCTGAAATGGACGTTTCACAATGTAAGAACCCACTGCCGGCTGTCAATCCCTTAGGGGTCCAAACCTCGCGTCTCGCGTCAACCGAGGCTGTGGAGCAGAGACGTGGGGCGCCGCGAGCGGCCCCTCCAGCGTCGACTCAAAATATGCGCTAGCGCTATCGAACCCGACCAGTAGTCTGAATTCTCCTGTCAACGCGCTCCATGATCCCCTTAGAATCAAAGATGATCGCGATACCTTCATGAACCGAATCACTCCTAGTTGATCCGGGTGACACCGCCGTGGTGATCTTACGGTATTGCCATGCCACGCGATGACCGCCACTTTCCGTTGCCTTGATTGATTCCGGCTTTCCCAACTTCTCAATGGCTTCACTCTGAGTAGTGATGCCGGGCTGAAATGAGTCGGCCACGGCCATGGAGAATTCCGTTCCATAGTTCGCTTGACCCGAAGCACACGATGCGATCACGAGCAGTGATGCTATCGCCAGAATCTTCTTCATTTTCAATCAGCCTCCAATTGATCATGAAAACGCAGCGATCAGAGCCTCGGCACTCCTCATGCCGACGAGCACACTCTGCGGGTCGCGGGCGCAGAAGCCAGCACAAGACGCTAACGTTTAGTCGAGTTAGCCGATCCTCCGGCCTCATCGAGCCCCGAGGCAGACCATTGCCCTATGCGCTGCCCCCCCTATTCTTCCCCCGGGCAGGCTGATAGCAAAAGCTCAAGTGCCTCTGGCCGCCCACTTCCCAAAGCAATTCTGTCCGGAACGAGACTTAGAAGTCCAGCAAAATGAGACTCATAGTCTGTCGACCCAAAGGATGCATAGCTGCCCCATGCATGCATGGATATCCGCAAGCGGGTCGGGCGGAACGTCTCCTTGTTGCGCAGACGCAAGGGCCTATCTCAGGAGGAACTGGCGTTCGCGTGCGAACTCCATCGCACGTACATCAGCGGCGTGGAGCGCGGGATTCGTAACCCCACGATCGTTGTGCTTGCCAAGATCGCACGGGCCTTGAACGTCCCGGCGAGCCGACTCTTGGATGGCGAACGCGAAGCCCGCTAGATTGGAGCAGTTACTTGAGAGACCAGCCGGGATGACAACCTACACCAAACGCGATCTTAGCAGCCCGATCTTCAGCGACGAAGACAAGGCGCGCGAGCTGCCGCAAGCGGCGCCCACCACCTCGATCATCTCTGGCGATGTCTAACAGAGAGTTGCGGGTTGGGTCGCTCATAGGGGCATTAACATGAAGTTGGCTGGGATGACCGGATTCGAACCGGCATTCTCCGCCTTGACAGAGCGGGCGTCTTACCAATTGGACGCATCATCTGCAATGTCGTCCATATGAACGAAAGACACAAGGAATCACGAGGGGTGTCGCCCTACATGTCAGTCGGGCGATGCATCTACTGTCGATCAACAAAGCCCCCGCTAACGGCAGAACACATTATCCCGCGGGGTATGGGTGGAACCGACCAATTGCTGACAGCCACCTGCGAAGACTGTCGCCTGCTTACGCACGCATTCGAGACCGACATGCAAAGGAACGCATTGTGGCCGATACGACGGCTCCACGGAGTGAGCAGCAAAGGTCCGCAGTCAGAATTGATTCCAGCCCGCCGCACCGACAACGAAGGGAATTCTTACACGGAACTAAGGCGGCCTGAGGACATTTCTCTCAAGGGCTTCTTCCCGGTATTCGCGGAACCGCCGGGTATCCTGATCAAGAGGCCCGCAACTGCCAACCCGCCTATCAGCGGCGCTTACATCGTGCACGACGCCAGACTGGCCTTTAAACCTGAATCAGTGGGGTCGAGCGCTATCATCCCCATGAGTTCCTTCGCGAAGATGCTCGCCAAGATCGCTCACGCCCAAGCCGTGAAGACCTTCAAGCTTGATGGCTTTATTCCATTCCTGCCTCCCGTCATTCGGGGCCTCGACGAAAATTGGGGGAAATTCATTGGGCGACCATCACTGCGACAGTCGTTTCGCTTTCGCCCCCCTCCCCACTGGGATACTTGGGTGCATTTGTTCCGTCATGATCAGACCGGCGACGTGCTTGCCCATATCCGCTTGCTCGGTAAAAGCGGAACACCGATCTATGAAATTCTCATAGGTCAATACTGGGGCGTTCCGCTTCCGCGTCACACACCGGAGGCAATGGTTTGAGCGATGAGGTAGAATTTTGTTTGGTCTTCGCGTGGGACCATGATGCACCATAGCCGACTCGTCAGTCGGCGAGGCCGCAATGACCGATAGACATTGAGCTAGGGTAGCATTCATGATTGTGAGCTACTTCTTCCGATTCTATACGAATTCCCGAACACTGTTCACATCCCACCCCCTAGCAGGTACTCGCGAAGAGCACGGAGGCGCATAGATAGGTCATAGAGCCATATGGCACCGCCCTTTTAGAGAATTCGGCATTAAATTGCCCCCGACTCTCGGACCGCAATCCACTGTCATCAAGAATGGGCATTCCTGTAAGTCATCGGAAAACTCAGGGTCGTCGCGCTGATGCCATGTCGGTGATTTTAGTTCTGGAGACGACTCCATGAACACCGCAGGAGGTGAGGGCTGCCATTGAACCCTCGCCAAGGCCCCAAACTTGCCCGTGGAGTGGCGTCGGATGGGGTGGGCGCTACCTCCCTACCAGCCGACTATCGATTCGCTCAGGCGCCGAACTATGGGCCTGTACCCGTTTTGAGCTGATGGACCCCCTCTGGGGTTTCTGGCTGAAGGTCTATAGTTCCAGTAAGGACTTTCTGCTTGTACCACTCCGATTGTGGTCGGACTCGGCGACGTTTGCGAGCGTCGGCCGGGGTCACGGGCAGCGTGAAAGTCTGCTTCACCAGTGTCCCAGCACCACGCATGCCATGGGAAATGCGAAATCCACGCAAGCCTCCCTTCGACAGAGCCGAGAGGCAGACGAGCCTTGAGGCGATCCGGTCTGGTAATTCATCTTCGCGGACGTCATGCCAAAGTTCGGTCTCACGCGGACGGCCGTCAAAGGCATATCTAATTGTGTTGGCCATTGCTTCACCAATGTGCTGGTCAAGCCAGAACGGCCGAACATCTTTGTCAGTCAAATCAGGGAAGTGCACCTTCAGGGCGGCTCGTAGCTGATCCCGGGTCAAGTGGGGGTGATAAATCCACACGTGAGCATGGATGAGGGAGCGAAGTGATAAATCAGTGCTTCCATGAATTATCGTTTCTTGCAGTTCTCCGCGATCATATGCATTGGAAATACGTTTGCGCAATTTGCTGTTCGCTAGCTTTGTCCACTCTACATCGAATTCCGTGCTCAATCCGGGAAGCATAACCCAAGACATATGCTTCCACTCGGGCCACTTGCCGCCGCATAACGCGTAAACGCTATTGAGAGATGATTGCCATTGCTTTGCGACCCATTTGGGTCCGCAGCGAGGGCAGTAGAATTCTCCGCAGGGTTCTAAATCGCAGTCGATTAGGATGTCCTTGACGTGCTGAAGACCCGGCACCTCAGCGAGGTCGAGGACCGCTAACAGGTTCGGGTGCGTTCGATGTTTCCAGTATTGGAACACGACAAAGCGGCGTCGCAACGGGTCCAGTGGCATACGCGGCACGTTCTTTAGGTGAGCAAAAAACTAGGGTGACGTGTCCGGGCAAATGGAGTGCCCAGAGTGCCCATGCGGCATTGGGTCTTCGTTAACAGCTCTGGGTGCTACGGTTTCGGCTCACTAGCGGCAGCCCGGACGCGGGTCTACCGGACCGCGCCGGGTCGCGCGGCGCACCCACGGTGTTTCGTTCGATGAACTCGTGAATGTCGACCAGTCGATATCGAATCGATCGCTTCCCAACGCGCACGAATGGCAAAAGCGGCGCTTTCTTGAAGCGGCCGGCAATCAGCATCGCCGAGCTGACGCCAATCAGTTGCGCTGCCCGCTTTTCGGAAATGAGAAAAGGCGCGCCGTTGTTGGAGTCCAACATGCTTCGATCTCCCGGAGTAAGCTCAGAGTTTGAAAGCGAGCAAACAAGCCGGGGGAACAGAACGCCGCCCAGAAAGCGCCAGTCTACCTCTATCCTGCATCACGATCAACTACGAACCACTACGGGTAGTGGTTCGGCTTCACTAGGATGACAGTCTCAGTCCAAACCACGCGTCCGAATTTTCGGCAAAAGCATCATCAGTAGGCGCTTGGCGCCGCGCCCCGCCCCTCCAAAACCAGAGGGCTGGGCGCGAAGGAAAAGGAAAAGGCGATCCCACCTAATCCGTACGTTGTTGGCACGACTGTGGATAGCGGGTGGATACACTCAATCAGGTCGGGGGTGGGGCAAGCATCTCGGGCCAAAGAATTTTCTCGCGATTTCAATGGCGTAGCAGCCGCCTTGCCTTTCAGAAGAAAGAGCTTGCTAAATGATCTCCATATAGCGGTCGAGTTCCCAGTCCGTGATGGCCTTGCGGAACTCCCGCTCCTCCCATTCGCGGGTTGCCGCGTAGTGGTCGACGAAGGCGTCGCCGAACAGGTCGCGGGCGGCCTTCGAGGCCTTCAGGCGGCCGGCTGCTTCCATCAGGGTGCGCGGCAGCTGCGACTTGGCCGGGTGCTTCCTCTCGTAGGAGTTTCCCTTGATCGGCCCGCCGGGGTCGATCTCGTGCTCGATGCCCCACAGGCCCGAGCCGACGGCCGCCGCCAGCGCGAGGTAGGGATTGGCGTCGGCGGCGGCGACGCGATACTCGACGCGGGTCGACTTTGCCGACCCCGGGATGACGCGCAGGGAAGTCGTGCGATTCTCGACACCCCAGCTCGCCGCGGTGGGCGCCCAGAAGCCGGGAATGAGCCGGCGATAGGAGTTGACGTTCGACGCTACCATGCCCAGGAGCTCGGGCATCAGCGCCTGCTGGCCGCCGACGAAGTGGCGCATGGCCTTGCTCATCCTGTGCGGCCCGTCGGCGTCGAAGAAGGCCGACGCCCCGTTGCGCCACAGCGACATGTGCATGTGGCCACCACAGCCCGGCCAGTCCTTCGACCACTTGGCCATGAAGGTGGCGAGCCAGTCGCGCTTCTGCGCCAGCACCTTGGTGTAGAGCTTGAACAGGGCCGCGCTGTCCGCGGCCGCAAGGCCGTCGCGCACGCGCAGCGCCGCCTCGAGGACACCGGCGCCGGTCTCGGTGTGCAGCCCTTCGATGCCCATGTCCATGGTCTCGCACATCGCCAGCAGATCCTTGTACCAGTCGGACAGGACCGAGTTGCGCAGCATCGAGTAGCCGAAGAATCCCGGCGAGATCGGCTTCAGGTTCCGGTATCCCTTCTCGCGGATCGAGAAGGCTGTCTCGGCGAAGACGAAGAACTCGTACTCGAAGCCGACCTTGACCTCGAAGCCCATCCCGGCGGCGCGCGCCAGCACGCGGCGCAGCACGCCGCGCGGGCAGAGCGCCTCGGCGCCGTCGACGAACTCGCAGAGGAACAGGAGGTTGCCGGGCTCGGTGGCGATCTCGCGGCAGGTCTCCGGCAGGATGCGCACGGTGGCGTCGGGATAGGCGGTATGCCAGCCGGTGTAGGTGACGTTGTCGTAAAGCTGGTCGTTCGAATCCCAGCCCAGCACGACGTCGCAGAAGCCCATGCCGCCGTCGAGTGCCGATTTGAACTTGTCGATGTGCAGGTACTTGCCACGCAAGATGCCGTCGACGTCGTGCACGCCCACCTTGACGTGGGTGAGGCCGCGGGCCTCGACGATCCCGAGGGCATCGGCCGCGGTCTTTACCTGGTGCGCTTCCATTGGTTTCCCCTGCTGACGCCTGCGAGCCTAGCCGCTGAGCCAACGCGGAAGCCAGAGGGCAATGTCGGGCATCAGCGCGAGGGCAAGGGTGAAACCGACCATGATCACGAGGTATGGCAGGGTGACCCGGGCGATGTAGCCCAGCCCGTCGTCGGTCAGGCCCTGGATGACGAACAGGTTGAAGCCGACTGGCGGCGTGATCTGCGACATCTCGACCACCAGCACCAGGAAGATGCCGAACCAGATCGGGTCGAAGCCCGCCGCCTTTATGATCGGCATGACAATGGGCAGCGTCATGACGATCATGCTGAAGCCGTCGAGGAAGCAGCCGAGAATCAGGTAGAACACGATCAGGGCGGCGATCAGCATGAAGGGCGAGAGCTCGAGGCTGGCGACGAACGCCGCCACCGCCGCGGGAATGCCGAGAAAAGCGGCCGCGCTGCCGAGGATCGAGGCGCCGAGCACGATCAGGGCGATCATCGAGCAGGTCTGCACCGCGCCAATGGCGATCGCCTGCAGCGCAGGCCACGTCAGCCCGCCCTGAAGGCTGGCGACGATCAAGGCGCCCAGGACGCCGACGCCTGCCGCCTCGGAAGGCGTGGCGAGGCCACCGTAGATCGAGCCCAGCACGCACAGGATCAGGAACACCACCGGCCCCAGATCCTTGATGGACTCGAGATACTCCAACGCCGAGGCGATCCTCACCTTGCGCTCCGTTGCAGGCACCAGGGACGGCCGCAGCGTGGTGTGGATCATGATCCAGATCATGAAGCCGGCGGCTAGGAGGAAGCCGGGGACAAAGCCCGCCGTGAACAGCTTGGTGATCGAGACGTCGCCCAGCACGCCGTAGATGATCAGGATGTTGGACGGCGGGATCAGGAAGCCCAGCGTGCCGGCGCCGGCGAGCGAGCCGACGGCGACGTCCTTCGAATAGCCCCGCTTCAGGAGCTCGGCGAGCGAGATGCGTCCGACGACCTGGGTGGTCGCCGCCGAGGAGCCGGAGATCGCCGCGAAGATCGTACAGCCGATGACGTTGACGTGCAGGAGCCGGCCGGGCAGCAGCGCCGCCCACGGCGAAAGCCCCCTGAACAGCGATTGCGACAGCCGCGTGCGGAACAGGATCTCGCCCATCAGGATGAACATCGGCAGGGCGAGAAGCTCCTGGGTGGTCAGGATGTTCCAGGTGTATTGAGCCAGCAGCTTGTCGAGCGGAATGTCGCGGAACAGCGCCAGCAGGACGGTGCCGGTGACGGCCAGGGTCCAGCCGATCCATAGGCCGCCCGCCAGGAAGGCGAACAACACCACGAACATGGTGACGACGACGATCAGCATCGGGCTACGCCGTTCCGTCCGGCGTCACTCGGCGACGCCGCCGGCACGCATCCTGACATCCTCCAGCGGCAGCGCGCAGGCAGCCTGGAAGAACCGGGCGACGAACTGGATCATCAGGAGATAGATGCCAAAGGTCACGACCGTCTGCGGGATCCACAGCAGCGTTCCGCTCGAGATCGATGTCTGGCCGGCGTCGAAGCTGCGCCAGGTAAAGAGAGTCATCGACCAGGCGAGGTAGCCGCAGAAGCAGACACCGAGCACGGCCAAGATGGTCTCCATCCAGCGCCGCACCGACGGCGACACCCGGGCGAGCACCAGCGTCACCCGGATGTGGCCACCCGCCCGCAAGGTCATCGCGGCGCCGAACGTGAACGTCGCCGCCATCAGGTACGAGCCGTATTCCCAGGCGACGGGAATGTCGGCCGGAACCGCCGGAAAGACGTTGGACAGCGCTCGCACCGCCACTTCCGCGATCATCAGCCCGGTCAGGGTGACGAGACAGCTTGCGCCGAGCCATCCATCGAGGCGGCTCAGCCTGTCGATGCCGTCGAGCAGCGGACGCAGCAGCGGCGGTGCCGCTGCGTTCGGGTTCGCAGAAGCGGGCTTCATGCCCTTACGGATCGCGGGCGTCTTTCCCGCTCACAAATCGGGAGCGGGAGAGATCCTTCGGCAAGCCTGCGGCAGGCTGCCAGCCTTCCGGGCGGGTCGACGCTTGCCGCGCCGCACCGGATCATGCGCGCTTCATCTCGGCGAGATAGGCCTTGATAGGCTTCTCCGAGGCCGGCACGCGCTTCATGAAGTCGGTCAGCATGTTGGCCGTGCGCTTGCGCAACTCGTCCATCATCGCCGCCGGCGGCACGACCATCTGCATGCCGCCCTCGGTGAGGCGCTTGGCGCTGTTCTTGTCGGCTTCGAGGGACGACACCCAGAACTCCGGCTCGAGCTTGGCGGCGAGATCGGTCATCGCCTTCTGATTAGCCGGGCTGATCTTCTTCCAGGTGTCGTTGTTGATGGTCACGATCTGGCACGACCACTGGTGGTTGGTCGCGTGGAAAAACTTGAGGAACTCCCAGAACTTGCCGTCGACGCCCGACACGGCCGAGGTCGACACGCCCGCCACCGCGCCCGACGACAGGGCGGCGATTGTCTCGCCCCAAGGGATCAGCGCCGGCGCCATGCCGATGGCGCTGCACATGTCCTGGGAATTCTTGTCGGGCACGCGGATCTTGACGTTCTTCAGCCCGTCGACCGACTCGGCCTTGACCTTGAGGTGCAGGTACTGCGTCGGCCACGGCACGGTGTAGAGGATCGTCTGGTTGTTCTTGGTGGCGATCTTCTCGAACTCCGGCCTGATGTATTTGTGCAGAACCTTGAGCTCGTCGATGTTGCCGACCAGGAAGGGGATGCCCTCGATGCCGAACATCGGCTCGTCGCCGACCTGCTGCACGTTCAGGATGTCGGCCATCGGCACCAGCCCGTCGCGCACCGCGCGCAGCTGCTCGGGGCCCTTGAAGCCGAGCTGACCGCCCGACTTCACCTCGATGTCGACGGCGCCCGAGGTCGCCTTCTTCACCTCCTCGGCGTAACGCTTGCAATTGATGGTGTGGAAATTGCCGTCGGGCCATACCGTCGACAGTGGCATCTTCAACGGCGCCTGCGCCCGCACGATTGCCGGCGCCGCCATTACGGCCACGCCCATTCCTACGCCCGCCTTCAAGGCTTTCCTTCGTCCCAGTGTCATGACAGCCCCCTTGTTGCTCCTGTTGCCTTCCCCGATTTCGACGACCCGGCCTGCCATTGCGAGCTCCGCGCTCTCATCTCCGGGAGCGCGCCACTCCTGTGGCGCATTCTTTCCGTGCAGCGCGCAGAGGCGCCACTCGAGTCACGGGCTCCCGGCAATGAGATCGCTGCGCTCGATACGACAGCCATTGCAACGCTCACTCGGCCGCCTGGCGCGGCGCGTACGCGTAGATCTCCTCGGCGGTCTCCCGCGAGATCATCCCATCGGCGAGATCGGCCGCCACCTGAGCGCGATCGCGCTCGGCCGGCCTGCCGATGCCGGCGCCGCCCGGCGTCATGACGACCAGCCGATCGCCCGGCGGGATCAGCTGGAAGCCCTTGCCCTTGAGCGTCCGGCCCGATTTCAGCGCCACGAAGCCCGCTTCGCCATCGTGGCCGCCGTCGCGGCCGCGCGGCGGATGGTCGATGCGATCGAACGCCGCCAGCAGGTCGAACGGCTCGTCGATGCCGCTCTCGATCTCCATGATCTGGCCGAGGCCGCCGCGCGTGCGGCCGGCCCCGCCCGAATCGGGGCGGAACTCCTTGCGCCAGAAGAGGAGCGGCGTCTGCGTCTCGGCGATCTCGACCGGCGTGCCGCGCACGCCGCTGGGATAGGCGGTCGCCGACAGGCCGTCCTTGTCGGCCCGCGCGCCGGTGCCGCCGTTGGAGGTGATGGCCATGCCGAAGCCGTAGTTGCCGCCCTCGCCGCCCTTCACGCGGCCGCGCACGTTGATGTTCCACAGGCACGACGTGCCTTCCGCCGGCACGCGCTCGGGCACGACCTGGCGCAGGCAGCCGAAGGTCACGTCGGGCAGCATCTGGCCGATGATATGGCGCGAGGCGACGGCGCTGGGCTTGGGCGCGTTGAGGATCGAGTCGGCCGGCGCCGAGACGGTAAGTGGACCGAGCGAGCCGGCATTGTTGGGGATGTGCGTCGCCACAACGCAGCCGAGGCCGAACACCGTGTAGGCCGTCGTGTAGGCATGCGGCACGTTGATGCCGCGCCCGGAGACAGCCGACGTGCCCGTGTAGTCGACGTGGATGCCCGACTCCGAGATCGTGAGCGACGCCGCGAGCGTGACCGGCTCGTCGTAGCCGTCGACCGTCATGACGTTGTGCCACGTCCCCTTGGGCAGCTTGGCAATCTCGGCCATCACCGCCTCGCGCGAGCGGGCGATGATGTGCTCGCCCAGCGTGTCGAGCGTGTCGATGGCGAACTCGTCCATCATCTCGACCAGGCGGCGCGCACCGACGTCGTTGCAGGCGGCCAGCGAGTAGACGTCGCCCTCGGTGTCGACCGGCAGACGCGTGTTGGCGCGGATCATCGACATCAGGGTCTCGTTGACGCGCCCCTGATCGAACAGCTTCAGCATCGGGATATAGAGCCCCTCCATGAACACGTCGGTGGCATCGGGGCCGAAGCCGATGCCGCCAATGTCCATGAGATGGCTGGTGCAGGAGAACAGCGCTACTGGCCGGCCGTTGCGGAAGCAAGGAGTGGTGACGACGAAATCGTTGAGATGGCCGGTGCCCATCCACGGGTCGTTGGTGATATAGGCATCCCCCGGCTTCATGGTCTCGATCGGGAAATGCCGCAGGAAGTGCTTCACCGACTCGGCCATCGAGTTGACGTGGCCGGGCGTGCCGGTGACCGCCTGCGCCAGCATGCGGCCCTCGAGATCGAACACGCCCGCGGAGAGGTCGCCGCACTCGCGCACGATCGGGCTGAAGGCGGTGCGCATCAGCGTCTGCGCCTGTTCCTCGACGACGGCGATCAGCCGATTCCACATGATCTGCAGGTCGATCAGGCTGGCGCTGTTGGACTGGCTCATCGGTGGCTCCTCAGGCGTCCTTGAGATCCATGACGATACAGCCGGACGCATCGATATGCGCCGCAAAACTGGCCGTGATATAGGTCGATGTCTCGTCCTCGGCGACGATTGCCGGGCCCGGGAAGGCGCTGCCGGGCGGCAGCCTGTCGCGGCGGTAGACCGGCACCTCGACGGTGCGCCCGGTGCGCCCGTCGAACACGGGGCGCCGGCCGACCGGCCGAGGCGCCGCCGCCGCGGGTGCAGCCGCCTGCACGGCCGGCAGCCTCGTCTCCGTCGACACCTGCACCGACCAGCTGAGGATCTCGATCGCGGCGTTGGGGATGTGGCGCTCGAACAGGGCGGCGTAGTCGCGCTCGTAGGCCTCGCGCAGGGCCGCAGCATCCCCGGCCTCGAACCGACGCAGCGGCAGCGGCACGGTGATCTCGTGACCCTGCCCGACATAGCGCATGAAGGCCATCCGCCGCTCGAAGGTCGGCGTGCCGCGCGCCCCGGGTGCCACCAGGCCGGTTGCCTCGGTGCTCATCTCCGCCAGGAGATCACTCGCCGCATCGGCATCGAAGGCATCGAGGCGCATGTACCGGCTGCGCACCAGCTCGTAGGACACCGGCGCGGCCAGGAACCCGACCGCCGAGCCGACGCCGGCATTGGGCGGCACGATGACGCGACGGACGCCGATCTTCTCGGCCACCCGGGCGGCATGCAGCGGCGCGCCGCCGCCGAATGCGATCAGGTTGTACTGGCTGACCGCGGCGCCGCGCTCGACGGCGTGGACGCGGGCCGCGCTCGCCATGTTCTCCGACACCATCTCGTAGACCGCGTAGGCCGCCATCTCGGTCGACAGATCGAGGCCGGCCGCGACGTCGCGATCCAGGGCGCCGCGCGCGGCGTCGAGATCGAGGGCGATGCTGCCGCCGGCGAAGTCGGCGGGATCGATGGTGCCCAGCACGACGTTGGCGTCGGTCACCGCCGGGCGAATGCCGCCGCGGCCGTAGCAAGCCGGTCCCGGCTCGGCGCCGGCGCTCTCCGGCCCCACGGTCACGCGCTTCAGGGCGTCGAGCCTGGCAATCGAGCCGCCGCCGGCGCCGATCTCGACCATCTCGATCACCGGGATGCGCACCGGCAGGCCCGACCCCTTCAGGAAGCGCGCCGCGCGATCGACCTCGAACAGCCGCGCGGTGTGCGGCTTGTACTCGTCGATCAGGCAGATCTTGGCCGTGGTGCCACCCATGTCGTAGCTCAGCGCCCGCGCTTCGCCGGCACGGGCCGCGATCTGGACAGCAAAGATCGCGCCACCGGCCGGTCCCGATTCGACCAGGCGCACGGGATACCGGCGCGCCGTGTCGATGGCGGTGAGCCCTCCGCCCGAGGTCACCAGGTAGATGATGCCGCCGAAGCCCTCGGCGCGCAGGGCGGCCTGCATCCGCGCGAGGTACGAATCCATCAGCGGCTGGACATAGGCGTTGGCGACGGCGGTCGAGGTGCGCTCGTACTCGCGCACCTCGGGGCAAACCTCGCTCGACAGGGTCACCCAGAGGTCGGGCAGCTCGGCCTTCAGAATCTCGCGTACCCGCCGCTCGTGCGAGGGGTTTATGTAGGCGTGCATGAAGGCGACGGCGAGGCTCCCGATGCCCTCCGCCCTGAGCCGGCCGGCGAGGCTCCTGACGCCGGCCTCGTCGAGCGCCAGGCGCACCCGGCCGTGCACGTCGACGCGTTCGGCCACAGTGAAGCGCAGCGCGCGCGGCACCAGTGGCCGGGGCTTCTCGATGGAGAGGTCGTACTGGTCGTAGCGGCTCTCGTTGGCGATATCGAGGATGTCGCGAAAGCCCTCAGTCGCCAGCAGGGCGGTGCGCGCGCCGCGGCGCTCTATGATGGCGTTGGTGGCCAGCGTCGTGCCGTGGACCAGCACGCCGACGTCGGCGAGGCCCTGCCCGGCGTCGGCCAGGATCGCACGTACCCCCTCCAGTACCGCCTCCTCGGGTCGCAGGGGCGTGGTCAGCACCTTGCGGGTCAGGCGCCTTTCGCCTTGCTCCAGAACGACATCCGTGAACGTGCCGCCGATATCGACGGCGATCCGCAAATCGCTTGCCACCTTCGCTCCAGACCCCTACCCGAAACTCTCTCGGCTGGCAGAGCGCCACTGGTGACGGAGTAAACTCCGCCAAAGTGGCGCCTCAATTCACCTGCCCAAAGGAAGACTGCGCCACGGGAGTGGCGCGCTCCCGCCATGAGCGCAACCCTAGACCCGCAGGGCGCGCGTTGCAATTCGCGGGCCAGCGCGCCTATGGTCGCCCCGTGACCGACGAGGCCCCGACCCTGCGCACGCAGGTCTATACCGTGCTGCGCTACTCCGACCCCAGCCCGGCCGGCCGGCATTGGCGGACCCTGCATCTTTTCGTGCTCGCCGTCGGCCTCATGGCCGTCGTCATGCTTTCAGTCGATCGGCTCGAGACGGTTCCGCAGGCGGTCCTGCGCTGGGTGATCTGGGCCGTCACCGTCATCTTCTTCGTCGAGTATCTGGTCCGCCTCTGGATAGCGCCGGAGACGCCGCGCTTCCAGCACCATCGGCCCCTGTGGGCGCGTCTCAACTGGATGATCTCCATCGAGGGCCTGATCGGCCTCCTCGCGGTCGTTCCGGCAGTCATGCTCGCCGGCAGCTACGCCATCAGCGGGACCGATGCCGCCTCGGTGTTCTGCATCCTGTGGATCCTGAAGTTCGGCCTGCATGCCCCCGCGTTCAGCACGCTGGCGCGGGTCGTCTCCAACGAGCGCGCGCCGATCGCCTCCATCCTGATCCTGTTCGTCATCCTGCTGATGCTGGCGGCGACTGCCGCCCACATATTCGAGCGCGACAAGCAACCGGAGCAGTTCGGCTCGCTGCCCAACGCGATGTGGTGGGCGGTCGTCACCCTGACGACCACCGGTTACGGCGACGTCGTCCCCGTGACCGCGGGCGGCCGCATCATGGGCTCGCTGCTGATGATCTCGGGCATCAGCGTTCTGGCGCTGATGACCGGCGTGCTGGCCACCGGCTTCGCCCAGGAGGAGCGCCGACGTGAGTATCTGCGCGTCTGGGAACACGTGGCGCGCGTGCCGATCTTCGCCGCCCTGGGAGTCGTCACCCTGTCGGAGATCGTCGGCAAGCTGCGCACGCGCTACTACCCGCCGCGCGTCACCGTCGTGCGGCGCGGCGACCCCGGCGATTCGATGTTCTTCATCTCGAGCGGCGAGGTCGAGGTCCGCCTGCCGACCGGCGGCTCAGTCAGGCTGAGCGACGGCGCCTTCTTCGGCGAGATGGCCCTGCTCGAGCGCCAGCCGCGCTCGGCCTCGGTGGCGACGACCAGGCCCACCACCCTGCTCGTCCTCTACGCCAGCGATTTCTACGAGATCGCTTCCCACATCCCCGCCCTCGCGGAGGCGGTCGAGAACGAGGCACGGCGACGCCGCGAGGAAAACCTCGGCCGTCAGGCGACCGGGACCAGGCGGTGACCCGCTTTGCCCGGACCAGGGCAGCGCCATTGGCCGGCCGCCGGCCATCGGCTATATCGCCGCCCGTCGAGGCCAGGAACCCGCCACGAGAAAGCTGACGAATGCCCCTCATCACACCCGTCATCCTGGTCGGAGGCTCCGGCAAGCGGCTGTGGCCCCTGTCGCGCGAGAGCATGCCCAAGCAGTTCGTCCCGTTGCTCGGCAAGCAGTCGACCTTTCACCAGACCCTGCTGCGGGTCGCCGACCGCAGCCTGTTCGGCAAGCCGGTGATCGCGACGAACGACTCCTATCGCTTCATGTGCGAGCAGCAGGCCCGCGAGATCGGCATGGAGATCGACCTCGTGATCGAGCCCCAGCGTCGCGATTCGGGCCCGGCCATGGCGGCGGCGGCGGCCTATGCCCGCACGCTGGGCGCGGAGGCCGTGCTGGCCATGGCGTCCGACCACATGGTGATCGGCGTCGAGGAGTTCCGCGCCGCCTGCCGCGAGAGCCTGCCCGCGGTGGCCCAGGGCGGCATCGTCACCTTCGGCATTCCGCCCACGGAGCCCAAGACCGACTACGGCTACATCCGCCCCGGCGGCGAGCATCTCGGCGGCGCCCAGAAGGTTACCGCGTTCGTCGAGAAGCCCAACGCCCAGACGGCCCTGCGCTACATCCAGGAAGGGCTGATGTGGAACGCCAGCTACTTCCTGTTCGCGCCGGACACGCTCCTCTCGGAGATGGCCCGCTTCGAGCCGGCGATGGCCGCCGCCGCCGAGGAGGCCGTGGCCAAGGCGCGCAAGGTGGGCTCGACGGTGTTCCTCGACGCCGACGCCTTCAACAAGGCACCGGCCAAGTCGATCGACTACGCCGTCATGGAACGCACCGACAAGTGCTGGGTGGTGCCGGCCAGGTTCCGCTGGTCCGACCTCGGCACGTGGGACGCGCTGCTCGATATCGGCCAGGCGGACAGTGCCGGCAACGTCGTCGAGGGACCGGTCGAGATCGACCATGTGCGCAACTCCTACATCCGGTCGGACGGGCCGCTGACGGCCGTGATCGGCGTCGAGGAGGTCGTGGTGGTGGCGATGAACGACGCGGTGCTGGTCGGGCATCGCGCCAATCTTCCACGGCTGAAGGACGTCGTGCAGCGCATGTCTGATGGCAACCACAGGGCGGCCACGGAGCATGCGGTGATGCACCGCCCGTGGGGCAGCTACCAGGACATCGACCGCGGCGAGCGCTTTCGCGCCAAGCGCATGACGGTCAACGCCAAGGGCAAGCTCAGCCTGCAGAGCCACAAGCACCGCGCCGAGCACTGGGTCGTGGTCAGGGGCGTGGCCGAGGTCGTGCTCGACGGCAAGATCATGACGCTGCACGAGAACGAGTCGGTCTACATCCCCAAGGGCAGCGTTCACCGCCTGAGCAACCCCGGCTCCGAGCCGCTCGAGGTTGTCGAGGTTCAGACCGGCGACTATCTCGAGGAGGACGACATCACCCGCTACGAGGATATCTACGCGCGAGCGTAGGCGAGCGATGGGGTTCGGCGCACACCACGAGTGGGGCAGGCTGCGCGAGGCGGTCGTCGGCATCTCACCGGCCGAGGACCTGGTGATGTACTTCGAAGAGTCGGCGCGCTGGATGGCGCCCGACATCGCCGAGCAGTCGCGCCGCCACGCCGGCCGCCGCCTGATCGACATCGACTCCGATTGGGCGAGGCGCTGCGAACAGCAGGTCGACGCCCTGGCGGAAGTGGTGGCGCGCGAAGGCGTCGTCGTCCATCGGCCGCAACGCCTGTCGGGTGTCGAGCGCACGTTTCTCGCGCCCAACGGCGAAGGCGACCAGCTCTTCCCGCGCGATCCCATGATCGTCGTCGGCGAGCATGCGATCGACGCCTCGCTGCGGCTGATCTGCCGGCAGCGCGAACGCTATGGGCTCAGGCCCATCATCCAGCACGCCGTGCAGCAGAGGGGCGCACGCTGGTCGAGCGTTCCCCTGGGCTCGCCGGGTTGCGTCGACGGCCCGTTCCTCGAGGGTGGCGACGTGCTGCTCAATGGCCGCCAGATCTATGTCGGCATGTCCGGTTGCGCCTCCGACCTGGCAGGTGCCGACTGGCTGAAGACCCTGCTCGGCGACAGCTACCGCGTGATCCCGGTGGCGATGAGATCGAACGTCCTGCACCTCGATTGCTGCCTGGCGCTGGTCAGGCCGGGCCTGCTGATCCACTGCCCCGAGAAGCTCATAGACGGGCTGCCCATGGCGTTGCGCGACTGGGACAAGATCGTCGTGTCGGTCGACGAGGCGAACCGGCTCGCCACCAACGGCCTCGTGCTCGAGGAAGGCCACATGATCGTCGATGCCGACAACGGCCGCGTGATCGACGAGCTGCGCCGGCGCAAGGTCGAGGTCATCCCCCTGCCCTTCGACGGGCCGATCAGGCTGGGCGGCGGCCTGCGCTGCGCCCACCACCCGCTGCTGCGCGAGAGCGCGCTGGACTGAGGCGTGTGCTCGCAAGTCCGGACTCAGCGATGTCCGCGGCTTTCCTCGACGAGCTCCCGCACGATCTCCGCAGCCGATTGGACCCGCTTCACCGCGCCAACTGACGTCCCGGCAAAAAGTGACATTGCCTTGATCGTCCCGGTCGCGGTCTTGTCGACGGCGAAGGCGGCCCTGCAAAGGTGGCAGTCAACCCCGGGTGCGCCGTGCCCAACATCCCGAGTGCACCGGCTTCCGACACGGCCGCTGCCAGTTCCGGAGGGGCGACGGCGCCCATGCCGGCCTGCTGAATCGGTACTGTGCAGCCTACCAACTCCGTGAACCTCGTAGCGATCATCGCTTGCCCCCACACCGCTGCGCCCCAATGATCGGACATGCCTCGCGCGCCCAGGGACGGCGAGGTGCCCAGAGGCTGCCCCCGTCATTCGGGCAACCCTGAGAGGTGCAATGCCGAGAACACGCGTTCCTGTTCTGGCGTTCGGCGAAAGGGTCCGGTCTCTACCCAATAGTGGACGGTGAAGCTCGGCTCGACTTGCAGATACGCCATCGCCGCCCGCTTGGCTTCGACGTGCTGACCCGACAGGAAATGAGAAGCGATGACTTGCCGGTGGGAAGCGCTCCAATGCGGGTTGTGCTGCATGCATTTGTGAGCCCAGGCGAGCGCTTCGACATGGCGTCCAGCCAGGTTGAGGGCAAAGGCCATGCCGTTGGCGTAGTTGCTGATCCACTGATCGAACGGACTCAGTCGAAGGGCTCGCTCAAAATCCTCGATAGCGGCGGCCGCCTCACCGGCCCAGACATTGACCCAGCCGCGCAGTCCCCAGGCGAGAGCCGCGTTCCCGTCAATGGCGAGCGAACGATCAAAGAGGTCCAAGCCCGCTCGGTAGTCTTTGCCAACCAGCACAACAGTAATTGCGACCGCTCGCAACGCGATGGGGTCGTTGGGGTCGGAATCGAAGGCGCGCCTCGCCAGTGCGGATGCCTCACGCATGTCGCCGGCCGGATCGGGGCTCAGGCCGTGAAAGGGCCGCAATGCCCGGCACCATGCGGCATAACCCAGCGCCTGCGCGTAGGTAGGTGCGATTGCGATAGCGCGGTCCAGAAGCTCGATTGCTCTCGTGAAGCCTTCAGCGGTCATCGTTGCATGCTTCGGCAAGGCCTGGAGCACGAGGTCAAACGCCGTAAGGCTTTCAGGTCTCTTTTGCCGCGCGCGCGTGATTTCGCTCGCTCGCAGCTTCGGCTCGAGTGCGCCGATCAGCCTCTCGACGATCTGGTCCTGAAGGTCGAAGACCTGCTCCTGTGTACCGTCATACTTGTCGGCCCAGAGGTGATCGCCTGACGAAGCCTCGATCAGCTGTGCCGTCATCCGCAGGCGGTTTCCGGACTTGCGTATGGAACCTTCCAGCACATACCGCACGCCCAATTCCCGGCCCACCTGACGGATGTCGACGGCCTTCCCCTTGTAGGCAAAGCTCGAGTTGCGGGCCGTCACGAAGAACCACCCCACGCGACTGAGTGCCGTGATAATGTCTTCCGCCAAACCGTCAGCGAAGTATTCCTGATCCGGATCGCCGCTCATGTTCTGGAAGGGCAGGACGGCAATCGAGGGTTTGTCGGGAAGCCTCAGCGGGGTATCGCTGGTTGAAAGCGCGGCAATCGATGGCGCCGTGGCCGTCCAATCCGCCGGTACCCATTTCACGCCGAACGACTGGACCGGCCGCTCGATGTTCTTCAGCGTCAGGCTGCCTAGATCGTCGAACGTCGCCTTCAGGCGACCGGTGACCGCTTCATGGACAGTGCGCGAGATCACGATACCACCGGGCGTCGCTTCGGCTTCGAGACGGGCAGCAATGTTCATCCCGTCGCCGTAGAGGTCGTCACCCTCGACGATCAGGTCGCCGAGGTGCAATCCGATCCGGAACACGATGGCGGTGTCGGGTTGGTCCTGGTTGACCTCGGCCATGGCCTGCTGGAACTCGATGGCCGCTCCGAGGGCGCCCACAGCGCTCGGGAACTCGACCAGGGCACCGTCACCTGTCAGCTTGATCAGCCGTCCGCCATGGCGGGCCAAAGCAGGCTCCAGACGCTCGGCGCGATGGGTTTTCAGCCTGTGGAGGGTACCGTGCTCGTCGCGGCCCATGAGGCGTGAGTAGCCTACGACATCCGCCGCGAGAATTGCCGCCAGTCGCCGTACAACCCGCTCGCCCGTCATGGATCCATCCCAGGGCCACAGACTGCCGCATAACCGCGCTGCACCCAAGCCCGATCGCAGCCCAGGTCAGGGGTGCATGGCCCAGCCTGAATCCAGTTCAGGCCAGTCAGGCGCCGCGCTTGGGCGTGCGATCGAACACGATCGGCTTGGGCCGGTTCAATGCCTTGACCAGATGGACGCCGAGCGAACGGGCGAGCATCGCGATCTGGCCGCCAACGTAGCGCAGCAGCACCATCGCGAAGCGGCCGGGCGACATCGCGCCGCCACGGATGAAATTGTGCCCGGCGCGCAGGAAGGTCGTGGCGCAGAACAGCACCCAAACGAGCGTCACCAGGAACAGTGTTACCAGCCACGGGATCAGCGCCGGCGCGAGCAGCGCCGCCAGCAGGCCCGACACGACGCCGACCAGCAGCACCGGCTGGTTCAGCGACATGCAGAGATGCAGGAGCGCCGCGCCCTTGGCGCCTGGGGTTATGTCGCGGCTGCGCAGAATGGCGGGGACCATGCGCAGCGAGACGTGGCGGAAGCCGTCCTGCCAGCGCTGCTGCTGGCGCAGCCAGGTCTTGCGGTCGGCCGGCAGCTCGCCGGGCACCGCCACGCTGGTCAGGAACAGGGCGCGCCAGCCCTTGACCCACCCGCGATAGGTGAGGTCGAGGTCCTCGGTGACGGTGTCGCCCTTCCAGCCGCCGCCGGCCTCGATGGCGGCGCGCTGCCAGATGCCGCAGGTGCCGTTGAACGGCAGCGGATGGCCGGCCCAGCAGCGCGTCGCCTGCTCGATGCCGAGATGGGCGTCGAGCGTCACCATCTGCATCTCGGTCAGCGCGTTTTCGTGCGGATTGAGGAAGTCGAAGCGCGCCTGGACGAACGCAGTGCGCGGCTCGGCGAAGAACGGCCGCATGGCAACCCGCAGGAAATCGCGCGCCGGCACGTAGTCGACGTCGAAGATGGCAAAGAAGCCGTGCGGCGTCTGCTGCATGGCCTCGTGCAGCGCGCCGCCCTTGTAGCCGCTGCGATCGGTGCGCTGCAGGGCTGCGGCGTCGACCCCCTTCGCGCGGAGCTCGGCAACGACGGCGCGGGCGAGCTCGGCGGTCTCGTCGGTACTGTCGTCGAGCACCTGAATGTGCAGCTTGTCGCGCGGCCAGTCGAGGCGGGCCGCCGCCTCGATGCCCCGGCGTAGCACCGCGCCTTCGTTGAAGGACGGGATCTGCACCACGACGTGCGGCAGCTCGGCGTCGGGCGGCAGGGGCGTGGCGAGCAGCGCGCGCTCGCGGGCGAGCCCCTGCGCCTTCAGCCGATGATGCAGCACTACCATGTACAGCAGGCTGCCGATGAAGGCAGCGAGCAGCGCGCAGCAGAGAGCGAAGACCGCGACCAGGACGATTGCGAGCGTGGCGAGCAGGGCCATCGGCGTCAAATTCCCGTCTTGGGCGTGCGCTTGAACTCGGTCTTGCGACCGAACCCCGCCGCGACAATGGCGCCGGCATTGGCCGCCGCGAGATAGACGATCAGCGCCGGCAGGCTCGCAGCGGTGATCAGGTACTGCACGAGATCGCCCCGATACAGTCGCCGGTAGGCACCCCAGGTCATGCCGAGCAGCACGGCGAGCAGGGTCACGAGCCACAGCCACAGCAGGAAGTGGAAGAGACCGACCAGATGGCCATGGCCGAGGATCGACAGCACCAGGGCGAGGATGCCCACCACCAGCACCGGGAATATGAGCTGCTGGGCGAGCGCTATCGTGGTGACGAGCTTGGCCTCGCTGGACCAGCCGGAACTCCAGATCGGGGCGAGCAGCTTCCGCGCCACCTGAACGAAGCCCTTCGACCAGCGGCTCTGCTGGTGGGAGTAGCTGTCGAGCCTCTCCGGCAGCTCGCCGACGACGTGCGGCTCCATCAGGAACACGCCGTGCCAGCCGGCAAGGGAGGTCCGCAGGACGAGGTCGAGATCCTCCGACAGGGTGTCGTGCGACCAGCCGCCCGCCTCCTCGACCGCGGCACGCCGCCAGATGCCGCCGGTGCCGTTGAACTGGAACGGCACGCCGCGCCGCGCTCGCACGTCCTGCTCGACGGCAAAGTGAGCGTCCTGCATGAGCCGCTGGGCGCGGGTCAGCCAGGTGCGCGCGCCGTTGCCCCATTCGATGCGCGTCTGCACGAAGGCGGCCTTCGGCTCGGCGAGCAGCGCCGCCATGGCGCCGCGCAGCCATCCGGGGGGCGGCACGAAGTCGGCGTCGAACACCGCCACGAATGGCGCCTCCGAGCGGGCGAGGCCGGCCTCCAGGGCGCCCGCCTTGAAGCCGTGGCGGTCGGTCCGCCGGATATGCTCGATGGCGACACCCTGGCGCTCGAGCCGGCGCACGACGTGGCCGGCGATATCGGAGGTGATGTCGGTGCTGTCGTCGAGCAGCTGGATCGACAGCCGATCGCGCGGCCAGTCGAGGGCGGCGGCGGCGAGGAGCGCCCGCTCGACCACACTGGGCTCGTTGAAGACCGGGATCTGCACGAGCACCTTCGGGAGCTCGGCCGGCAGCTCCCGCACGGCCGGCCCGGCCGGCGGCTGCACGATCAGCCAGTAGACCAGGTAGAGAAAGTAGCCCGCGATGGCGAACTGCGCCAGGAAGGCCAGCAGCGCCACGAGATCGACCAGGATCAGCAGCATGGCTGCCCGCCGGTCAGTGGTAGTGGATCGGCACTTCGAAGCAGCGTCCGTCCTCGATGTGCAGGCGGCGCGACGCCACGTCGAAGATGCGCTCGTCGTGCGTCGACAGCACGACCGCGCACTTGGCGCGCATGGCGAGGTCCTTCAGCTGGTCGACGACCAGGCGTCCAGCGACGCGGTCGAGTGCCGAGGTCGGCTCGTCGGCGATGATGAGATCCGGCAGGCCGATCATGACGCGGGCGATGGCGACGCGCTGCTGCTGGCCGCCCGACAGCTCGTCCGGCCAGGAATCGATCTTGTCCCCGAGGCCAAGCAGGCTCAGCAGATGGCGCGCCCGCGGCTCGTCCCAGTCCGGGTCCGACAAGGGCGTGGTCGACACGCCGGCCATGACGTTCTGCAAAGCCGTCAGCGACGACAGGAGGTTGCGCTTCTGGAACAGGAAACGGATGCGGTTGCGCAGCACGTCGAGCGCGCGGCCCTGCATGCCGACGATGTCGGTGCCGAGCAGACGCAGCTTCCCTTCGGAGGGCCGGCGCATGGTACCCAGGATCGTGAGCAGGGTCGTCTTGCCCGAGCCGGACGGGCCGGTGACGATCAGCAGCTCGCCCTCGCGGACCTGCATGTTGATGTCGAACAGCACGTCGGTCCGCTGCGGCCCTTCGCCATAGTGGTGGTGGACGTCGACGGTCTCGACGACGGGAGGCCCGAAATTGTCGCTGCCGGCCGACATGGTCACTCGAACAGCATGATGGGATCGACCTTCCACAGGCGCCGGATCGCGAACAGGCTCGACACCACGGTCATGATCACGCAGGCGGTCAGGGCAACCACCATCTCGCGCAGGCCCATCGTCATGCCGAGGTGCATGGCGGCCTCGGTCGCGCCGTAGACCATTCGCCCCAGGGTGAACGACAACAGGAAAGATGGCGTGATGATCGCGGCGCCGATCTGGCCGATCATGAACAGGAAGAACCACCAGCCGTAGCCCAGGCTCTTCAGGATGGCGTACTCGGGCAGGTAAAAGCGGATGATCTGGTACTGCGCGTAGTAGATGAACACCATGCCGATCATGACGCCCATCAGGAAGCCGAGATCGGTGATGTAGCCGACCGGGGTCTCGCGCGACCAGTAATTGCGCTCGCGCCTTTCGAACTCGAGCAGGGTGATCGCCTCGCCGCGGCCGGCCAGCGACCGGTTGAGCTGGGCCTGAGTTGCGGCCGGGTCGAAGCCCGGCGCCAGCTTGATGGCAATGAAGGCCGGCCGGTCCGACCACCAGGCGCCGAACACCTCGGCCATGGTCTGCTCGGACATCATGACTGCGCCGTCGTTCAGCACGTTCGGACCGACGGCGAAGTTCCCGACGACGAAGAGCTGGCGCAGCAGGCCGCGGTTGTCGGGCGGCCCCAGCACCGGAACCTCCTTGCCGGACTCGGCCTGCTCGGCGAGGCTGCCGAAGTAGGGCCGTGATTCTCGGTCGTAGAGGATGCGGCGGGTTTCGCGCAGCTTGTAGCGATTGTCCCGCAGGCCCGGTACGTCGACCGCCGGACGCTCGGGATCGATGGCGTACCAGGCGATTCGACGGGAGGTCGGCATCCCGGGGTGCTGGATCGACATCACGCCGAACCAGAACGGCGCCGTGTTTACCACCGCCGGGTTGGTCTCGACGATATCGGTGACGGCGACCGGGACCTCGGTGTGCAGCTGCAGCGACTTGAAGCCGTACGGCACGACCACGAGATCGCCGTTGACCATGCGATGGAGCCTGATCGACGATTCGTAGACGGCACGCTCGATGCCGAGCTGGGCGAAGATGACCAGCAGGCTCGCGGTGACGCCGGCCAGCGACAGGAGCGTGCTGGTGCGCTGGCGCTTCAGCTGCTGGGCGCCGAGCGGCATCGTCCGCGCCGTGCGCGCTGCCTCGCGCAGCCGGGCGAACGAGAAGCGCGGCCGCCAGCGCAACAGGCGCGACAGCCGCCCCCGCAGCGCCGGCGCGTCAGGCAGGACGAGGGCCATCAGTGAAAGGTGACGCGGGTCTCGCGTCCCAGCACCTGCGGCATGCTGGACGGGTCGTCGATCTCGATCTCGACCTGGACGACCGACGCGCTGCATGCGCTTCACGGTGGGCGCAACTCGCGCGATCGTACCCTTGAAGCTCGTCGAGCTGCCGCGGAACGTGACGTCGACCTTGCCACCCGGCGCGACCCGCCCGATCTGCAGCTCGTCGACGTCGGCCAGGACACGCAGCTGCCGCATGTCGACGACCTTGGCGATGCCGGCGCCGCCGATCCGCTCGCCCTGGCGGGCGAAGATCTGGACGATGATGCCGTCGAGCGGAGTCCGGACCAGCGACTCCTCGCGTTGAGTCTTCGCCGTGTCGAGGCTCGCCTGGGCATTGGCAATGTCGAGCTCGATCAACTTAAGGTCGGCCGCGAGCGACTGCTTCTGGAGGAACAGCGTTGTCTTCTGCCGCTCGAGATTCTGCTGCGCCAGGCTGAGCTCGAGCTCCTTCTGGTCGGGCGGCTTGGCGGAGCGTTGCAGCTCGAGCGCCTTCAGCCGATTGTCGTCGATCGTCGTCTTGATCGCCGCCTCCTGCATGGCGATCTGGGTGACGCGCGCGCCGGTCGTCATGGTCTCGCGCAGCTGCTTCATCTTCTCCAGGCCGGCTTCGGCCGTGCGGACGGCGACGTCGGCACGCGGATAGTTCGACAGCACGGCGACGATCTCGTCCTTCTTGACGGTCTGGCCGTCCTTGATTCGCAGCTCGAGCAGCG
>LNFM01003908.1_pt1 | contig 28414 bp, 26 predicted proteins | sample 596031 | NCBI WGS metagenome assembly LNFM01 (sample SAMN04254537, study PRJNA301005) | activated carbon metagenome | isolation source: dual media filters at the Ann Arbor, Michigan drinking water treatment plant | place: USA: Ann Arbor
GCGTGTCGAAATTCAACGACCAGGTCCGGTCGCTGTCTAACACCCTTCAGGAGAGGTTTGGCCTTAGCGAAAGCGACTCGCAGAGCATCTCGAGGTCCTTTTTCTTAACCGGGGAGGGCAGTGGGACAGTGGGTATGAACGGAAAAATCGGTGTCGGCAGCACCGAAGGCATCGTTGCTGCGATCGGAGCTGATGCTGCTGCCAATCTTGGTCTTCGCATTGCTGCTCAGCATAAGCATGAGACGGGCGAAACTTTGACCGCCGATCAGGCGCTCGCGCGGGTCGCGGATTACGCGTACAAGGAATCGAATTCGACGCAGGCTCGCCAGGCACGAGAAGATTTCACGCGCGCGACGAGTTCGAGTTCCGATACCGAACTCAAGTCATTGTCTGATCGCTTTTCTGCCAGCCTTGCTGACACGCGCACCTTTTCGAATGAGGCATCTCGCACGCAGGAGGCCTACCAACGACACAGTCAGGACTTCAGCGAGGCCGCTTCGCGCGGTTACTCACTCAGCCAGGATGAAACCCAAGAGTTCGTTACCTATGCGCAGCAGGCGCTGCGTCAGCCGGAGAATAGCCTTCTCGCATCGACAGGGTGGCAGCCTCGGCTTGTGGCTACCACGCCTGAACAGGAGCAGGTTAAACAGATCTTCTTGAAGCAGTTCATGGACGACAAGGTCGACAACGTGCGTCAGGAACTCGGTGTATCATTCCCGGAACTGGGTACTCCGACAGGCGTGCGTCCCTCGATCTCATCGGCTGAGGACGTTCAAGCGTTCGGTGAGGCGAACATTGGCGCGATTTCCGCGCGCGGCCCCAACGTCAGCGTACGCGCCTACTCGGGGGACTCTTCTGTCAAAGAGGAAGCGGCCGAGAGAATCGACGAGGGTTCGTTACGCCTGACCTCAGAAGGCTTGTCTCTTGGCAACAAGGTCAGCGGTGCCGAGAGCCGTGCTGGAGCACTTGGAGACCGGGTTGATGAGCGTAATCATGAGTCCATCGGTAGTTCCTTGGTTTCTCCAGTCATCAAGGGCGCAGAGAATTACCTCGAGGATGCAAAGGGGTGGATCTCCGACACCTCCGAGCGTGTCGGAAACTCACTGGGTATCGGCGGGGGAGGGGCCTCTGGTGGTGGTCCCGTCAACTCTGTTCTACCTCGCTCCGGAGAAGGATTTCGTACCTATTCATCGCCGGACAGACAGTATGGGACTGAGTCGGTGGTCAACGAACTGCGTACGTCCTCGGCCGAGTGGGCCAGGCGGGGCGGCTCTCCGGTCAACATCGGTGACGTCAGCAAGCCCGGAGGCGGAGACATTGCGGGCCATGAAACCCACGAGCAGGGCAGGCAGGTCGATATTCGCCCCTTCCGTCGCGATGGTGGGAATGCTCCTGTCACTTGGCAGAGTCGTGCCTATGATCGGGAGCAAACCCGCAGTTACATCGAATTCATGAAGGACCGTAACCCTGGTACGACCGTTCTCTTCAACGATCCGGTGCTTGTGAAGGAAGGCCTAACTCAGAAATACGAGGGCCATGATAACCACCTGCACTTCTCGTTCCCTAACAGGAAGTGATCGCGATTTTCTCGCTTCAAATCAGCGCTTAGGCCTAAAGAAGAAGCCCGAGTATAATTGCGCCCCACATACCAAGAATGAATGTAGCTGCGATGCGCACAACAGGTAGCTTACCTTTGTACGGAGGATAAGGTCGCTCGACTAGAGCCTCACTCTTTCGGAATTCATACCATCGGAGTGCTTCACCCGACGGCGTACCAGGCGTGTAGGGACTATCCGATCCCCCAAGAGAGTTATGCGGCGTTGAATGATCGTGAACTGACATGATCCAGGCCTTTCATAAGCGCCATATCACGACGGCAGGGATCGTCCAAGCGTTCTAAATTTGTTCCATCTTCCCTTCCGCGCAACTCTCAATGCGGGATGGAACACTGCATCGGTTGCAGCTGGAACCGATGCTGTTAGCGTGCCTGCGTCGCGCCGAGCAACGCGATAATGGCGGGGAGAAACCTGAGGGTTCTGAGACGTGAGGCGCCCTGTCAGGCCATCCGAGATGACCCCAGAGAAGATCCGCCTGCTTCAGGAAGCCATGCGCAAACGCGAGAAATTCGTTCTCGATTTTGTCGCCGACATCGGCATCTCGAAGGCGACTGCGTATCGCTACGTCGGCCAGGACGGTGAGCTCCGTGCCACAGCCAAGCGCGTGTTTGAGATGCAGGCGGAGGTGTGGGGGAAATCCTCGTAACGAAGCGTACATTGCCGATGGCTATGGATGACGGACTTTGAAACATCCGTGCCGGTCGATGTTGCGACTAGGTGTGTCCGATTAAGCCGAAACTGATCGTTGGCTAGGCCGCATAGCCCTTAATCATGGGTCCAGGCCTGCAGACGATCCGGATGGGCAATTTCCGCACGATTGATTTCCGATAGTCGCAGCTCTGCGGCTCCTCGAGAGTCGGGACGAGGTTCAACTCCGGCTCAACAGGATGCCCTGCTCGCCATTGCGACCGTCAATCGTCGCGCTAATATCGGTCTGCGATGCGGGCATTTCACCAGATTGGCGTTTCATGACAGATGGTTGGCACCCTACTCAAGCGATCGGACCCGATGGTGAACGGGCGGACGTAAAGGACGTCGCCAACGGCTTGCGCTGTCGCTGCCGATGCTTCGATTGCGGGCAGCCGGTCGTGGCCAAACAGGGCCCCAAAGTGCGCTGGCATTTCGCCCACCACGCTCCGACCAATTGTCGACCGACCCCAGAATCGGAGCTGCATTTCTTCGCCAAGACCTTGCTGGCGGAGAAGCTATGGCTTTGGATTCCTCCCGTTAAGGCCACGGCAGCCGGACAGGCAAAGCTGATTTCAGACCGCCAGAAGTACAAATTCTCTCAAGTGAAGGTGGAGAAGGCTGACGGGAATGTACGGCCGGACCTCCTTCTTGTCACAGATCGCGGCAGGGTTCTGCATGTCGAGATTTTTGTGCGTCACCGTGTCGATCCTACGAAACGCGAGAAACTTAGAAACAGGGGTATTTCCTCGGTCGAAATTGACCTGTCGAAGCTCGATTGGGATGATCGAGGTGCATGGGGCCAAGCCATCTTGGAAACGGCACCTCGCGAATGGTTGCACAATGCCAGAGCGGCTGAGGTTCAGCAGGGCATGGAGGCACAGGCAGCATCAGAAGCAAAGGCAAAACAGCAGGCTTTGGACGCCGAATATGAGAAAATCGCGCGAATCTGGAAAAGGATCGAAACGGTTCGCGAAGAGCCAAGCAGGCATCTGAGCGAGCAACGTGACCTAGCATTGAAACGGGGCTTCTCTCAAAAAATCGGTCACGCAGTGAAAGGGGAATCATGCTTCCGGGTGTCGCCTGCCTATTGGCAGGCTCGGTTGGTAAACCGCTTTCTCTGGGACCAGGCGACGGCGTCAGCGAGCGTATTCGAAACCGGTGACGCCCTTGCCTGTGTCAGAGATCTCATTTGGCCGGGCCTCACCCATATCAACAAGGAAACATCGGCCAGAATGGAACAGGAGTTCCCAGCATTTCAGGCTCCCTGGCATGCCGTGCACAGCTATCTCAAATGGCTAAAAGACGAGCATTGGATGTTTGATAAGCGTGTCAGCGGCAAACAATGGCTTCCGTCGAGCAGCGCCTTTCATCTCCGCAAGGAACAGGAAGCAATCTGGCAACAAGAACGAGAGCGGAAGGAGGAAGTCATTGATTGGCTTGATATGATATTGTCAAACATCCCAGAGCAAGAGACTTCCGGCTTCGATCGGGCGGAATGGGTCGATTGGTTCGTGACTTCCGTTGATTTGGGAGAAGCGCGCATATTCCATGAAGCCATATATGGCATGGTGGTGAGCGGGCGCAGGCTTGTCGATGATCTCTTGGGATTGCCGTTGCAGGCCGAATATATGCGTCAGGAAATCGCGCAGGCGGACCGCCGGGCCCAAAAAGAGCGGGAACGGGTTGCCCAATTGGAGCAGGCTGAGCGGGACCGGCGGATTTCGACTATAGACGACAAGGCGCTTGCGGTCTTGGGCGAGATGGCGCAGCACTGGCTGCTAGCAGCAAATCTCCAGCTTGATGACAAGGCGCCGCTCGACCTGGCAACTCAGTCCGATGAAGGTCTGGCTCTTGCCGCGTCAGAACTTGCGCGATTGCACAACGAACGGCGTGAAGCCGAAGCTCGAAAGGCAGCGCAAGTGCGTCAGCAAGCGGCATTAGAGAAAAATCGAAAGGAGTTGGCAGCTCTTGCTGGCAAACGCGCGCGCGATCCTGCAAGAGCCGAGCTTTGGTGCAGATCTTCGAATCCGAAACTCGGCGGGCAACGCCCGTTCGATTATTGCGTGGACGATCGCGCGCTTCGGACCTGCATAGACATCATGCCAACATCTCTCTGATAGCGGTGCGGCTCGCGGCTGTAACGCGCCGGCTTCATGGCGAGCCGGATGAACTCAAGGATGTTTGTGCGGTTGCGTTTCGTGTTATGGCATTCCGCGAAGGCGCTATAGATACGGACGCGCTTAGTCATAGCCCCCCCGGATCGGCAATCTTGCACGACGCAAGCAGGTGCTCGATCTCTGGTCCGGTCAGGCCTTCTGCAGTGTCGCCAAGCGCGTCGGCGATCGCTTCCAACTGATCTTGTGAAAAGAACGCCATAAAGGCCTCACTGACCGTAGGCGAGCCGCCGCAGGAAGGTCCTCGCGGTGACGAGAACGACATGCAGGCGGAAGGTGCTGTGGTCTTCATCCGAGAGGCCCGGATGTGAACCCTCCGTGTGAAGCATTTTGAAGAGGCCGTTGACGTAGTTCTTGCCGTCCTGGGTCCACTCGTTGCGATCCGTGGCAAGGAAGCCGATCTCAGCGAGCAAAGCGCGCCGGTTTTCTGAGCTGGGCCGTTGGCCCGCTTCCTGTGGTCGCACGTTGCGCGCGATGTCGTCGAACAGACTTTCTAGGAAGGTCCGGAGTTGGCTGTTGCAAGCCGCCCAATCGCCGCGGGTATGCGCTTCGATGCCCTGGTCGAGATGACCGAGAGGAGTTGTGAAGCCGAAGGACTTGAGAAGCTGATGCACCTCGTCGTCCGTTTGGGGGAGCTGGATGTCGCCGGGCAGTGCTGCGCGGATGGACGCGTTTCGCCCGTAGTCGTCCCACGTCAAAACGTATCCATCACGCGCAAGGCCACGTGCGAAGGCTGTTTGCAGAGCGTGCGTAGCGTGTTGTTGCGCTAGCTGCGCGGCTTGCCGGATCACCGCCTCGCCCAGGGTCATGCTGCCGTCGAGCGTGTCGAGCACGGCGTCGGCTTGTTGCACAACGATACGGCCCAGCAAGGCGCACTTGTTGGCGACACTGAGGGAGGTGCTGGTGGAAATCTCGTCCTCGAGGCCGAGGCGGAGGACCATCTGGTTGAACCGTGCCTGGCTGTGTTGCTCCAACAACTCAACCGCGGCGATCAGTGTGGGTCGGGTGAACGGCACAGATTTCATGCAGGGGACGCCCTATCGGCATGATCGTGCTTCATGTCGCCCCCACTCAATAACGGATCCCGAGGAGGCTTCCGGTCGGATCAGTATCGGTGAGCCGGAGGCGGACGAGGCTCTCGTAATCGAAGCCTGACGTGAAGTCGCCCACAGGCACCATGTCGGTGTTGAGTGTGCAGATGTACTGGAAACCGTGTTTTGCAGCCATCGCGGCGGCAAGTTCCAAAGCATGGGCGCGCTGCCGCGGGTCAACACCGTCGAAAATCGTGCTGTCGTGGATCAGGAAGTCGATCCCGAGACCACGCTGGCGTGCAAACGAGATCAGCATGAGATCGTAGCAGAAGATTTTCATCTTGCTGATGCCCTCGCTCGGGCTGCCCGCGATCTCAACGTCGAATTTGTAGCCGGTGTCATCTATATCGATGACCAGACGACCGGACGACTTGTAGAGATTCTCCGAGAATTCCGAGAAGAGGCTGAGGGCCTGTGACCACAGCGCACGCCGCTCTTCATAGTCCAGGGTTGTCGCGCGTTTCAGCTCGACGGTCTCGACCTTGATCGTGTCTGCCTTGGTGGTCATCTGACGAAGCTGGGTGATCCTGTTGGTTAGTTCGTCGACCTTCAGCCGGGTGGCGGCATGCAACTCCTGTAACTGCGTCAGTTCCTCCAGCGCACCCTGTCCCGCAAGCGCGCTGAGGTAGTTGGCACGGCGATCCGTGAGGGTCGCGATGTCGGTCTCACGCTCGCTGACGGCAGCTTCCAGCGCGGCTATCTCGCCGGCGATGAACTCACGGCGATTGGCGATGATCTGGGCATTGAATGCCCGCGCATCCGCCAGCGTCTTCTTGACGGCGCCAGGCAGGGCGATGCCCGCCTCGCCGTAAAGGGCTTCCAAACGGTCTTCCGTCGGAGCGTCCTCGCTCACCAACGAGTCACGGTAGCGATCGAGCCGGCGCTTATCGACGATATTGGCGTTGACCAAGCCATGGATTTCGCTGGTCAGAAGGTTCGTCTGACTCTCGATTTCTCGGTACTGTGGAAGGACGCGAAAATTCGACAGAGCCTCGCGTTCACGCTCAAGCTGGGTTGCAAGGCGCAGGCGCTCGGCTTCGAGTTCACCGAGCGAGGCCAATTCGCCGTCAACGGCTCCGGTCTTGATCGCCTGTTTGAGCGCATCGAGCGCGTTCTTTTGATCTTTGAGCTGCTGCCAGGTCGCGGCTTTCTCCCAATTCAACCCGAGAAGGAAAGCATTGTGGACCTGAATGTCCCAAGTCTTCTGATTGTCGAAATGCTTGAACGGGATGTTGTAGGCGGCTGTCTGGTTGCGCACGAAATAGGAAAGCAGCGACCGCGCCGAGGGCTTGTATCCGGATTCCGCCGACAGATCGCTAAGACCGAATAGGGCCCAGGCAAGAACGGCTCGCCACTTCTTGGCGTCGAGACCCGGAACGCCTTCCTTGTTCGGCGTTGGCCGGAAAGGCCAGTCCTCGGTGGCTCCTTCGATCGCGAAGAATCCGGGCGTATCGGTCGCCCGCGTCACGGCGACCTCGCGGCCGTATAGGGAGAATTCCAGCGTGAACGCCCAACCCTGCAAAGCCTCGATGCGAAGCCCTTTGCCGGGTGAGCTATTGCTGGCCAGGCAGAAATCGATGATCTCGATGAGAGTAGATTTGCCCAAGGCGTTCGTCGTGTCCTTGTCGCCGGCCGAGGTGGATCGATCGGCCAGGATAAGATTGACACCCGGCTGAAGGAGCGCGGTGTGAAAGCCTTTCCGGTTGGCGCGAACAGCTTTGATCATGAGGCGGTCCTGACGATAAGGCCGTCCCGGATCTCGATGGCGCCAATCAGATAGAGGAGGTTCGAGGCCAGTACAAACCGCTCGAAGGTTCCGACGTTCGGTTCCGTGCGCATTCGTTCCCAAAGACCAGAAACGGTTATGGGCATGCTGAGATGCGCAAGCAGCGTGGCGCCAACCCCGATCAGCGCCTCGTTCTGCGGAATATGTTTGGTCGGAAGAATCATTTCTCAAACACGTCGCAGATTTCAAAGAGATAAATCAGAACTGCGATGCCCGCAGTCTTGTCTGCCTGCTGCCGCAAGCCGCGTTGGGCAAAGGCGCACATCAACTCGAAAAGCTCATCACCCTTATGACCCTCCTTCCGGCGAGCGTAATACTCTTCGAGGAATCCGGCTTTCAGCCGCTCTGGAAAGTCAGGATCAAGCTGCGCTTCGGCTTCGACATAGTCGCTTACGGTGGTTCGCGAGGTCAGGCCAGCGGCGATGACGTGACGGGTTCCATTCGAGAGCGCGTTCTTTCTTATCTTCTCATCCGGCGCTATGAGATCGAAAGAGCCATTGGCAGTCGGCGCTTGCTTCGCAACCCAAGAGACGGCGTTCTGTAGTTCGGGGAAGGCGACGTCCGCGAACGCCTCTTCCATTGCTTGGCGAACTTGCTTTTCGTGGTTTTCCTTCAGTTGCAGAAGGGTCGCGGCCGGCCAATCGGCCTCGACCTTGTCGATGATCGTGTGGTGATCGGTGCAAAGATAGATGAGGTTCCGAACGTTATCTCGCTCATCATCCGTCATCGTCGCGTCATAGCGGGCAGCGGTCGGCTTCTCGCCACGAATATGCGCCGCTTCGCCGACGTAGGTGTCGTCTCCCACTTGGGCGTCGTAGGTGAGATGCTTGCCGCACTTCGGAAAGGCACAGACGCCGCCGCTTCGGAACGCCAAGATAATTTTCGTTGGATAACTAGCGCTCACGACGACCGCCGATCTTTGCACGTCTGAGAGTGCTGCCAGCGGTGTCTTGCGTAGGAGCACCGGCATGGCTGAGCCGGTGTGTCCGCACTGCGGGCCGTTGCGGCAGCTTTACCATAGGTTTGTGAACTCCCTCACGGCCTCGAGGTAGCTTCTATGTGCAGAAAAATACATATCTATTCGCCGCGCGATCTGAAAAACTAAAGGGAGCGGCGCTCTTGACATTTAACGCCTTGCTCATCGAAACAAGACGTTAGGACAAGCCTGCCACAATGACGCATGGCCACCGAACTTGATCGCCCCCAGCGCCTCGCAATCCTGATCGACGCAGACAATGCATCGCCCCGGACAGCAGCGGCGATCTTCGAGGAGATCGCCACCATCGGCGAGGCAATCGCCCGGCGCATTTACGGCGATTTCTCGGGCACGCGGCTCAAGGGGTGGTCCGATGTGCTGGCCACCTATGCCATCATCCCCCAGCAGAATTTTGCCAACACGGTCGGGAAGAACGCTTCGGATATCGCGCTGGTCATCGACGCGATGGACCTGCTTCACAGTGGCCGCTTCGACGGGTTCTGTCTGGTTTCGTCCGACAGCGACTTCACGCGGCTTGCCGCCCGCATCCGCGAACAGGGCCTCGACGTGTACGGCTTTGGCGAGCAGAAGACCCCCGAAAGCTTCCGTAGGGCATGCAAGCGGTTCATCTACAATGAAAACCTGCTTCCCCAAGCTGATGGGCCGGTGCCCTCCGGAACAGACGCCGGAGGGAACGGTGCGGCCGGTGGATCATCCAAAATGCCTCCGACCGCGGCGATACCGCACATCCGAACCGCCCTCAGCCAACTCGATGATGTCGACGGATGGCACTTTCTTGGGGCGGTCGGCACGCGGCTTGCAGCGCTGATGCCTGACTTCGACCCTCGCACCTATGGATGCCCGAAGCTGCTGACGCTTATCGAGAAGTCGGACGCCTTTGAGGTCAGGCGCGACAATCTGAAGGTCTACATCCGGCCGAAGCAGACAGGTTTGCCGAAGGCCAAGCAATCCAGCTGACATGCCGCATGGCAACATGGCCTCAGAGGTACTGAGCCAGCTCCTCGTCGTCTTCCAGATTGTCATGCCAGACCTCCCTGCGCAGCTCGGCGCGATCGGAGTAGGGGCTGCTGGGCAGAAGCGTTCGCGATTGGATGACAGGGTCGGCCATCGGAACCCAGATAGCCGACAGATCGTCGCCGGCCAGCGGCTTTGCTCCGCCGTCGAGGGCACGGATCGCGCAGATGCAGCAGATGATCGCGTCGATCATATCCTCTTGGGACTTGAGCTGCTTCGGGGTCAATTCGAAGGTGCTGCAAAACGCTCCGGCACCCTGAAGATAGGGCTCAAGCACCGTGCCGATTGAGCTCCATTCGCCGGATAGCAAGAGCCGCCGCTGTTCCGGCCTGGCATCCGGCCAATAGGACCGCAGCTTGCCGACCTTGTAGGGCAGGCGCTTGGGCTGGTTGCAAAGCTCGACCAAGGCCGGGTGCGGGTAGACTTCGATCAGGCCCGGCGTCGCGATCTCGTTGATGCACAGCGGGTATCCCGCCTCGCCAAAACCCTCACGCAAGCGATCGCTGATGGGCCCTGGACGCTGGGCGTTGGGGCTGTGAGCGGCGCACCATTTGGCCCCGTAGGCCCGCGACAGCGCATTATCGGATGCGCGTCTTGTAGTGATCGGTTCAAGCGCCATTGGCATGTCGATCGCGACTAAATCCGGAAGGTGGCCTGCCAATGCGAACGTCGCTTCGAGCAAATCGTGAGCCTGTCCGACACCGCCGGAGGGCTTCTCAGGCGCTGGCCGTTTGTGCGCCTCGGCCAAAAAGTGCTCGACTGACGGGAAGGCGCCCTTGAGCAGCCAGCCTTTCGGCCCCTCAGTCGCGACTGCAATGCCCGAGGGGTTCTTGTCCGTCCATGCCGCGTCGATCCCGAGGACTACCCTCATACATGCATCCCTTCGCTGCCGGTGTCGGACATCGGTCTATGTGCTGTAAAGAAGCTTCTGGTAACAAGAGATCAATCTTGTCGGGACTGTGTTTCTCGAACACTATCACTCCAGATCGAGCCGTGCCGCTCTATTCCGTCATCGAGGAATAAATGACCGTTTCTGTCGCATCATCGCTGTAGGAAACGGAGCATGACGCAGACTCACACCGCCACCCGCCGTTTCGGCCTCTCCAAATCCAAGATCACCGCCTTCGAGCAATGCCCCAAGAAGCTGTGGCTTGCGACGCATCGCCCTGAACTCGCGGAGCAGGACGACGGCGCCGAGGCGCGCTTTGCCACCGGCAACGCGGTGGGAGAGATCGCTTGTGCGCTCCATCCGGGCGGCGTCATGGTCGATCCGCCGTCGCTGTACGAAGCGCTGGCCAAGACCTCCTCGCTCATTTCAGGCGGGCATCCCGGCCCGATCTTCGAGGCGACCTTCGAGCATGACGGCGTGCTGGTGCGTGTCGATGTGCTAGAGAAGGTCGAAGGCGGGGGCTGGGCGGCGGCCGAGGTCAAGAGTTCCGGCAAGGTCAAGGACTACCACCGCGGCGATCTCGCTACGCAGGTCTGGGTGATGCGCGAGGCGGGGATCGAACTGAAACGCGCCGCTATCCGCCATATCGACACGGGCTTCGTTCTCACCCGAGAGGGCGATTATGCCGGGCTCTTCACCGATGCCGATCTGCTTGCGGAGCTGGAGGGCACAATTGCTACCCGCCCGGCGCTGGTTGCCGAGGCGCGCGCCACGCTGTCCGGCGAGGAACCGGAGCGCGAGATGGGCGATCATTGCAGCGCGCCCTTCGCCTGCGAATTCACCGCCTATTGCAGCCGCGACCTGCCGCAGGGGCCGGAATGGCCGGTGACTGTGCTCCCCTATGGCGGTGGCAAACGCTGGCTGGAGCGCGGGATCAATGATCTGCTCGATCTGGCAGAAAGGGACCTCAACGATCGCCACGCCCGCATCCTTGCCGCCACCCGCGACGGCATCCCGTTCCACGACGCTGAAGGGGCGCGCAAGGCGATGGCGGGATGGGGCTGGCCGCGCGCTTGGCTTGACTTCGAGACCGTCGCGCCCGCTGTCCCGCGCTGGGTAGGCACACAACCCTACCAGCAGGTCCCGTTCCAGTTCTCGCTCCACCTCGAGCGGCGCGGCGGACGGATGACCCATCACGAGTTTCTGAGCTGCGACGGCACCGATCCGCGCCGTGCCTGTGCTGAGGCGTTGGTCGAGTATATCCCCGAGGGCGCCACGATCATCGCCTACAACGCGGCCTTCGAGCGTAGCGTGCTGCGCGATCTGGCGGCTTCGTTCCCCGATCTCACTCCGCGTCTTGAGGCTATGGCAGAGGCGACGGTCGATCTCCTGCCGGTCGCCCGCAACCATTGGTATCATCGCGATCAGCGCGGCAGCTGGTCGATCAAGGCGGTGCTGCCGACCATCGCCTCCGAACTCGATTACGGCGCGCTCGAAGTGAAGGACGGGGGCGATGCGCAGGCGGCATGGTTCGAGGCTGCCGATCCGGCTTGCGATCCGCTGCGGCGCGAGGCGCTGGAAGAGGCCCTTAGGGCCTATTGCGCTCGCGACACCTGGGCGATGGTCGCGGTGGCCCGAGCGTTGGGGGATGAGCGATCGTGAATAGGCTTTTTCTGGATCTCTTCGCGTATCGGCAGAGGGAAAACAAAGACCCGCTCGAGGACTGGCTGACCGAATGTTTCGCGGCCACAATGCGCGCGCTCCCGGGTGGCAAGCTGGCCGAGCTGCTGTGCTGGCTTTCCAATGCCACTAACGAAGCCCGGATCTTGTCCCATGTGAAGAGCGGCAAGGTGGCGATAGAGACCCAGTATGCAGCTGCAACTGCCGGCCGACCGGACATGGTCGTCACGATCGGGGGCGTTCCTTGGATCGTCTTTGAAAACAAGGTCGGTCATCACGTGAGCGGGCGCGTCAGCGAAGACGGCGGCAAAAGCCATCAGTTGCGCGGCTATGCCGACTGGTTGAAAGTCGCAAGCGAAGGTTGTGATTTGCGACCCGGAATGGTGTTCGTCACGCACCTTACGCCGCCGCCCGAAGACTTCGTAGATGGCTATCCCGTCGACCATTATCACGGCTTTAGCCGCCGCAGATTGAGCTGGGGCGAATTCGCGAGGAAGCTCCTTGAACTCACTAGCGAACTGCCCACCGATCACCATGCAAGCGCTCTGGCCGAGGCGCTGCAAGCCTATTTGAAGGAAAACAACATGAGCAGCGAGTTCCCGGATATGACCGCGTTTGCGGCGGCACAGATTTATCTTGCTCAGGCTGAGCGGCTCGAAGGTCTGGTTGATCGAATGTGGACCCATGCCCGCCGTGTCGCGGGTTTCGGCAAGACGAACGATTATGTCCTGAAACCGCAAACCGAATTCGGCACTATCGCGGCTTGGCGCTACATCGCCCCAACAACCAGGAGTCAAAGTCGCGACAGTTATATCGAGACGGGAATTTGGTTTTCTGAAATGGGCGATTGGGCTGAACAGCTCGCATTGCTCGGCAACTTTCGCGGACCTCAGGTCTACATCGGGCTCTTCAATGGTACTGACGATTATTTCTCCTTCGTGCCCGGGGCTCCCGAAGGATTCTTTCGAGCGAATTGCGATTTCGTGGCGATGAAAGCGATTTCCGAGTTTGCACAGGAACCACAGACCCGAGGGCAAGAGATTGAGGAGTGGACTGCCGAGCGTGCCAAGATCTTGCGCGCATTTCTGCAGGAGCAAGACCTAGCGAAGCCTTGAAGTGATCGCTTTTATCAGAGCTTTATCATTTCAATGACCAAATCTGTCGTATTGCGGTGCGACAGGGGCTCATGAGCAGAAAAACAGGGGCAGACGAGTGAGAGAGGCTGAATTCAAGGCTTGGCTGGTAGCCCAAGGTTACGCAACGACATCGATTGCCACATGGCTCTCTGACGGGCGCAAGGTTGATGGCGCCTATGGTCTCGATGAACAATTTGATCGGGACGGCGGTACTTCGATGCTGGCCGAGATGACCTATTCGAGATCCGACGATGCCGCAGGTGCACCCAATCCCAGTGCTATCGATCTTCGCGGATCGTTCTACGCCAATCTTATTGCGTGCCGTGCGGCTGCCAGAGCCTATTTCCGGTTCCGCAATTCCGAGGCCCGGCCTCAAGGCAGGTTTGGCGAGCTCGATCGCGAGGCGGTTCTTGAGGCGGTTGCTGCGTGTGACGCCATTGGCGACGTCGCCCAGTATGTCGCTGGTCTCGAGCTCGGGCTGCCGAACAGATACTGGCTCGTTCTCGACGGCAAGCGCTACCCCAGCAAGGCGCTCGTGCGCGACGCCTTGGCGAGGCGTGGCAGCGACTGGCTTCCTGGCGGTGGCGACTGCAAGACCGCGCTCGAGCGCCTGGGTTTTGTCGTTATCGACTGGCCCGATCTGAACCGCGCCCGGGATGCATTCCTGCGCCAAATGCCGGACTTCAGCGATTTTCGTGCCGCTGCTGGCTCCTACTGGGATGTGGAGCGCGCGTACAAGAACGGCCTGATTGAGCAGGCCAAGGCTATCATTGCCCGCGACGATGACGACCGGGTGGTGGGGGAAAGCCTCTACCGGCTGCTCTCAATCGGCGGTTCGGGCCTACCGCTCAGCTGGCGGACCTTGTCCGAGGTCCAGAATGCCGAACCCGAGCTGCGCGACCGTTTCTACACCGCGCTTGGCGTGCTTGCAGGCAGCGACGGCCCGCTCGAAGAAGCTGTCGCCGCCGCGGCGCGCGAGCTTGAAGCGCTGCGTGAAGACGGCATTGCAGGGCTGCGCCGAGGCGAAGTGCTCTCCATTCCGATCACCGTCTGGGCCACGCTGCACCCCGATCAGGCGAGCTGGTTCAAGATCGCCAAGATCGACGAGATGGGGCAGCGGCTGTTCGCCCGCAGACTGTTCCCGCAAACCGAGTTCCGCGACGCTGATCTCGCCGAATGGCTGCAATTGATGCGCGCGCTTTTCGGGTTGCTCGACAAGGAATTCGGGTGGCAACCGCAGGACCTGTTCGATGTGCAGGGGTTCATCTGGGTCGCGCTCAACGATGAGGAACACAGCGTGGTGGAATCCGAGGTGATCGCACAACCGGATGTCGAGCTTGGGGAGGGCCCCTTCTGGTTTCTTGGAGCGGCCTTTGGGCGAACCGAAGATCAGCTGGACCGCTTCTTCGAGCATGGTTTCTGGGAAATCAGCGAACCTGGGGAGCGTCACCGCGAGCAGGTTCTCTCAATGCTTCCGGGACAGAGGATCGCCATCAAGTCGACCTTCACCAAGAAGCAGGGTCTGCCCTTCGACAATCGCGGGCGGACGGTTTCAGTGATGGCGATCAAGGCCACTGGCACGATCACCGCCAACCCCGGTGATGGCGAAAGGGTCATGGTTGATTGGGACGCGCCGTTCGAACCGCGCGAATGGTACCATTACACCTATCAGCCCACGATCTGGGAGGTCTATCCTGAGAAGGAACTGGCGCGCCATATGATCGCGTTCGCCTTTGCCGGGCAGCCGCAGGACATCGAGTGGGTGATGTCCAAGCTCTCGAACTGGCGGGATCTTGCCACCTTCGAACAGGCAGAGCCCGAGGTGGAACTCGAGACCAATGCGCTGGACGCCGATCCGCAGAACATCATTCTCTACGGACCGCCCGGAACCGGAAAGACCTATCGCACGATGGCTGAAGCTGTTCGGCTGTGTCTGGGGCTGGACCGCCGGAATTCACTGATCGCCGACCCTGCCGAGCGTGGTCAACTAAAGGAGGCCTACAACACCCTCCGCGAAAAGGGCCAGATTGCCTTCGTCACTTTCCATCAGACGTTCAGCTATGAAGACTTTGTCGAGGGACTGCGGCCCGTTCCGATCAAGGGCAGTGCAGGTTTCGAGCTCAAAGACGAGCCGGGGATCTTCCGGACTATCGCCGAAGCTGCGATCAGCAGTCCAGAGCAGTTCGTGCTCATCATCGACGAGATCAACCGCGCCAACGTCTCCAAGGTGTTCGGCGAGCTGATCACGCTGATCGAACCCGACAAGCGGCTCGGCATGCGCAATCCGCTCAAGGTGAGCTTGCCTTATTCGAAACGCGAATTCGGCGTTCCGGCCAACCTCCACATTATCGGTACGATGAACACCGCCGACCGTTCGATCGCGCTCCTCGATACAGCGCTGCGCCGGCGGTTCCGGTTCGAGGAGATGGCGCCCGACACGGAACTGCTCGGGGTGGTCGGTGGCATCGACCTGGCTGCGGTGCTTACGGCTATGAACCGGCGGATCGAATACCTCGTCGACCGCGATCACCGTATCGGCCATGCGTTTTTCATCGATTGCGAGACCAAAGCCGATGTCGATGCCGCAATGCGGGACAAGGTGATTCCGCTGCTTCAGGAGTACTTCTTCGACGACTGGAACCGGCTCGCGGCCGTGCTCGGCGAAAAGGACAAGGGCGGCAACTTCCTATCCTGCGAAATCATCGAGGACCCGATGGGCGAAGGCGGGCAGCCACTCAGAAGCTGGCGGGTGCGTTCGCAGTTCGATGAGGGAGCGTACATCCGGCTTGTCTCGACGCGGGCCGCATCGCCCTCTGATCTGGAGGACGAAGCTTGAGCGGGGCGCAGCCGATCTTTCTGCCCGGCGTGCCTGAGGACAAGGTGCGCGCAATCTATGGGCGTGCCGCGGGAAACGAGATCGCGAGCGGCAAGTTCGCCAGCCCGCAGAGCAGCGCTGCGCTGGCGGCGAATGGCTTCGGGTGGTTCCTTGACCGGCCCGACGATTGCCCGCTGTTTCCGCCTATCGCCGACCTCGACGGCCCAGTGACTGCGGTCGCAATCGAACGCGAGCTGCGCTTCCCGTGGAGCGGGGGACGCCATCCGTGGCTCGATGCGGTGGTGTGGACCGACACCCATGTCATCGGCGTCGAATCCAAGCGCTACGAGCCCTATCGCGACAGCAAGGTTGCCGAGCTGTCCGATGCCTATGATCGGGACGTCTGGGGCGAGGGTATGCAGGGCTGGTGCGCCATGCGCGACCTGCTGCGGGCCGAACCTCGGCGATACAAGCATCTCGATGCCGCGCAGCTGGTGAAGCACGCGCTGGGTCTTGCGACCGAAAGCACCCGGTCAGGCCTGTCCCCCGTTTTGGTCTATCTCTATGCCGAGGCGCAGGATGCCTGCCGTAATCCTCAGGAGGCTTTCCTCGCCCACCGCCGCGAGATCGAGGAATTTCACAGCATCGTCGCCGGCAACCGGGTGCGCTTCGTCGGCTGTTCCTGGCGCGGGTGGCTGGCCTGCTTCACGGGAGAGGCGGCTGATCACGCCCGCGCGGTGCATGAGGCCTTCGCCCCGTGACGCACTTGACGATCCACGAGTGGGGGCACGCCAAATTTGGCGAGCGCGGGCTCACCCGCGAACACGCACATGCGCTCCATGCCGCCGCCTGCGAGCACCCGCTGGCGCATGATGATGCGACCAATATCCTCGTCCTCGGCCGCGACCGGATCATCGCGCGCCAGATGGTGGGGATGGTCTCGGCCAAGGGATGCAGCCTCGAAATCCTCCCCAAGGTCGATCCCGATGCGGGGGCAGGGGAGAGCGACCACACTGTTCGTAGCCGCCTCGTGCGGATGCTCGACGTCGCCCTGGGACTGGATCTCGACATTGGGGCAGAAGCCGCCATCGCGCGGCAGAAGAATACACTGCTTGAAATCCTGGTCGACGCCTTCGCCACGCGGCTGCTGGCCGAGGTGCGGCGCGGCCTTCCGCGTGCCTATCGTCAATGCGAGGAAGATCTCTCTGCCTTGCGCGGCCGGCTTGATGTGACCCGCCAGTTCACCCGCAATGCGGTGCGCCCCGACCGGCTCGCCTGCCGCTTTGATCAGTTGGAGGCCGATACGCCGCTGATGCGGATCATGGCGGCAGCGACCGTGTTCCTTGCCCGTCACACGCGCTCGCTCGGCACCCGGCGCAAGCTCGACGAGCTGCGCCACGCCCTGGCCGATATTCCGCTGATGCCGATCACCCGCCTGCCGTGGCAAGCTGTGCGGATCGACCGCACCAACCGGCGCTGGGAGGCGCTCTTCCGGCTCGCCCGCCTGCTGCTCCAGCGCGACTGGCAGGCCACCCACCATCAGACCAAGGCTCCCGAGGGCCTCACTCTGCTGTTCCCGATGAACGAACTGTTCGAGAAATACATCGCAACGCTGCTGCGCCGGGCGCTGGTGGGGAGCGGGATCGAGGTGATCGACCAAGGAGGCCATCGCGCCTGCCTTGGCGCTTTCACCGGCGCGCATCTCGAGAGCGGCCAAGTATTCCGCACCAAGCCTGACATCATGCTTCGGCGCGGCCATGAGATCGTAGCGATCATCGACACCAAGTGGAAGAAGCTCAGCCTCGATCCGCTCGACCGCAAGCACGGGGTGAGCCAGGCCGATGTCTATCAGCTGATGGCCTATGCCCGGCTCTACCGCACAGCCGAGCTCATGCTGCTTTATCCAGGAAAGCCGGGCGAGCCTGCGGGAGAGCGCAAGCAGTTCGGCATCGCGGGCGGAGCTGAGTGCCTGCGGATCGCCACGGTCGATGTGTCGCTCGAAGAGCCCGAATTGCAGGCTTCGCTGGCCCGTCTCGCACAGACAATCCTGGCGGAGCGCGCGCAGCCCATGATGGCGGCGGGGTAGGGCGCTCATGGCACGGAACGCGAAGCTCGACCGGCTGCTGACACTGGTCAAGGCGCTCGGAGAAAGCGCCGAAGGTCTGACCTTAGACGAGATGGCGGAGGTGATCGGCGCCAACCGCCGGACCGCCGAGCGACTGCGCGATCTCATCCTCGTGCACTTCGATCTCGAGGAAAGCGTCGACGACCGCCACAAGCGTTTCCGCATTCCCGGTGCGCTGCCGTCACCGTTCACCCAGCCCAATGTGGCCGAGATCGCAGCCCTCCAATCGCTCGCCGATACGGCGCGCAAGGCGGGATCGGCTCAGGCCACGCTGCTCGAAAGCCTCCTTGGAAAGGTGCAGGCGGGCCTCAGGCGCGAGGTCAAAAGCCGTATGGCGCCTGACCTCGATCCGCTCGTCCGCCTCCAGCGCCATCATGTCCCCGCTGGCCCCATGATCGAGCACGCGCCGGAGACCGTGGCGCAGGTGCAGGGCGCGATGATGGCAGGGATGTGCCTCGAATTCGATTACCTCGCCGATGGCGCAGCGGAGCCGAAATGGCGGCGCGTGATCCCGCTCGGCCTCATCCATGGGCCTGCGACCTACCTGATAGGCAAGATTCCCGGCCGCGATCTTGAACCAGCGCCATACCGTCTCGATCGGATCACCGAAGCGCGGGTCAGCAATCAGCCCGGTGCGGCGGGCGAGGATTGGGACCTCGACCAGTGGATGAGTGCGAGTTTCGGCATCTGGCGCGAGGAGGGCCACGAAATCGTGCTGCGCGTGGCTCCCGAAAGCGCGGAACGCGCGCGCAAGTGGCGTTTCCATCCGCTGCAGGTGATCGAGGAGGACGGCGAAGAGCTGGTCGTGCGGTTCAATTCCGGTGGCCTGCGTGAGATCGCCGAGCACCTGTTCACCTGGGGCGGCGAGGTGCGGATCGAGGGGCCGGAAGAATTGCGCACAATGATGCGAGACCGAATGGCATTGAGCGCTGCGTCATTGGGACGCCCGCAGCTCGATACCGGTTTGTGAAGGGACAGGCACACAATGCCCCAAATGCTGTATTGTTGGCGCTGCCAGATGGAGGTGCCCATGCTTAGCGAAGAGGAGTGGGCCGATGTGGGTTCGCTTCTGTATCATGCACCCGAAAAGGCTCTGTCGACCTACAATGAGATGACCGATTTTGGGGAGACTAACCCCAACGCGTTGGCCCACCATCGGGCTGCGCTTTTTGGGCCGCCTTGCGAGGCCTGCGACCGTCCGCTCAGAAGTCCTAAGGCGAAATTCTGCGCCAGTTGTGGGACACCCAAACGGTAGCCTTGCATAACCAAACCTCCCGTCTTGCATGGATTGGCCGACATGACCGACCCAAGAACCCAGATGATGTATGTGATGCAGAACGAGTACGGGTGCATCAAGATCGGGCGCAGCGTTGATCCGTGGCAAAGGCGGCTGAATCTAAGGCAAAGCGAGCATTGTACTGTCGAGCTTATAGCAGCGTTCAACGGTGGTGGTGAGCACGAGGAAGCAATCCATATCGCACTCCGCTCCTACCGGCTTGAGGGGGAGTGGTTCGACGGCTCTGACGCCGCACGGGCAGAAATAGTTGCCATATTTGATCCCTGCATTCTTGAATGGCGGTTTGATCACGATCCGGTTGGCACTGCGAATTGGCTCAATCACCTTCGGGTAGTTCGTGAAGCCAACTACACTAGGAAGGCCATTGCCCGAGAGATTGGGATCCTCCGCTCCGCCACCGAGCCGAGCTGGGTTTATGATCACGGGATCTTCCGGTGCTGCTACCTTGCGCAAACTGGCACGAAGCCGAAACTCCTGGCCGACAAAGAGAGTGGCGAGACAGTCATCGTTTGGATGAACCCCGAAACCGGGTCACGGGTAGTGCTGCCCTCTTACACACAAAGCGTGGAGCTAGGATTGCTCGCCTGGCCGGATGACATTCGCCCAAGCGTCTGGGAGGGGTCTGCGTTCGATTGCTGTATTGCGGCCCTAAGGGCGGTCAAAGCGCGCTTGCCGAAAGTACCACGTCCCGGCAGCAACATGTGAATGCGGTTCAATGTACCTAGTCCGCGCATAAGGAAGCTTGGTTCGCCCGCGTTGTAGCACCCAACTCCTAGGCAGCGCGTTGCATGATTACCTCGTCAACGTGATGAACAATTTGATCGTAATAGCGCGCCAGATCCCGATTGGCAGCTTTCTCGTCACGCAGTCCCCTTTCACCGAGGAGCTTGGCTGCGCTGAGCAAAGTACTGCGAGCGAGCTGCGATCCAAGCCGAACGCCGTCGAAAACAATCTCTGATTTGGGCGAAACTGAACCGTGCACGAGCCTCGAACGGATATCATAGGCTCTTCGGACTTCGTTTTGCCACCGATCCCGGCATTCAACAGTCGGTTCGTCCGGGCAGAGCGCAGCAACTCGTGATGACACGAGGCTTGCGATGTCATCCTTCTCGTCTGTCATCACCATCCGTTCAAGGGCGGTTACATATTTCACTGCCTTGGCGCCTTGGGACGTTTCCCTCACCGCTTCACCATACCACTGCATTGCATCGAGTAGCCTTTCGCTGAGCGGGCGCTGCAATGCCGGATTGACAGCTTGTTCGAGGGCGATGCCAAGGTTGGCGATGATTTCCTGGGCGTCCGCTCCGGAGAAGAGGTCCATCCAATCGTCATCGAAGCCGACGTTGCCCTGCCCGCCGTAGGAAACCATGTAAGATAGGGCGTCGTCGGCTTTGACGGTGAAGCCGGCTCTGCGATCATTCGCCAATCCGGGGCCGCCAATCTGCATTTTTGTCGAGTGCCCCGCTCCAATCAGGACATGAAGGCAGTTGAGCGCAGCCAATGCAGCTCTGGCAGCTGTTGCCTCTGAGATCGTCTTGTCACAGCCGATCACCGTCACTTCGGCGATCCATCCGAAATTGCGGAAGTATTCTATGGCCTGCGAGATCGAGCGCCGCGTCATCTGGTGACCAAGCCCACGGTTTGAACGGATCGATGCTGCGAGGGCGCTCCGGAATGTTGACTGGTTCAGGAACCTGATCGGTCCGATCTCAAATGAGGCGGGGCTCTGTGGTGCCATGAGGTGGCAAGGGATAAAGTGCGTGATATCCTCGCAGCTTCTGCCGCATCGCCTCGCTGTTTCCGATAAAGCCCGATCAACATTCATGATGTCGATCGGACGCTTTTCGCGCAGGAACTTTCGAACCAGAATTTCGGCGAGCACCTTCCGCGCCGATGAAAGGGACACACGTCGCTCCAAGTTGGCGCGCGCTAATGCTGTGCGCGTAAGAGACCCTAACCGGTCATATCCTGCACGGCTGCAGAGCATTTTCCCGTTCGGCCAATTGTAGGTAGGGTGGGGGAGGTCGCAAAACGCGTCTTCACGGGGGAGCGAACTGAATTTCCCTTCCTTCACCAATTGGTTCAGGCGCGCGCATTCCTCAAAAATGAAGGAAACGTGCGCGAGGAGCTCATTCTTCTTATTCGCCATAGCTCACGCCGCATACCGCCCGTCCTTCAGCCGCCGGGCCATGCCGATGCCCGCGAGCGCGTCCAGCACCGGGCGGACGGTGGCGGCGCGTTTGCCCTTGAAGGCTCGGGCGACGTCTTGCGGGGCGAGGGGCGTGGCGGCGGCGGTGAGGATCGATTGGACGGCGCTGACCTGTTCGGGGAGCGAGCCGGGCCAGGGGATGACGTTGTCGGGGAGCGCGGCGGCGGTTTCGCCCAGGTCGAGCGTCTGTGTGACGGGGGCCTTGTAGTCGGGCGCCTGATATTCGGGGCGCAGCCAGCGGATCAGGCCGCGTGCTTCCTCGGCGGCGCGTTCCTTGTTGAGGGCGACGAGGCGTGTGAGGATTTCCTCATCGGAGAGGTCGGCGGGCCAGCCATAGGCTTCGGCGACCAGCGCATCGATGGCGTCGTGGTGCTGGCGGATCAGGGTGACGAGCCCGCGATCATGCATGTCGCGCTCGACATCGGTCAGGGCGCGGCCCTCGCGCAGGGCTTCGAGCACGTTGTAGAGCTTGGTGAGGGTCAGGTCCTCATGGCTTTCGAGCACACGCTTGCGCAGTGCGTCTAGCGCCTCGGCCTCAGCACGGATCTTGTCTTTCAGCGGTTCGGAAACGTCTGCGGGGAACGGGAAGGGGTCGAAGCACTGGGATTTCACGTAAACTGGTCGATCTTCCAGCAATCCGCCCACGCCCAGCGACCATGAGACATGAATGCTGCTCGAGAGTATGCCCAAGTGATAGCCGTCATCCAATGCGATGCACGCCAACTTGTTGTCGGGCAGGATCGACATCGGCAAAAACTGGAAAACCCGGTGCTTGGCGGTTTCGATGGTGGCGATGTATCGGTCCACCCCGCGAAGGGCTTTACGCAATTCCGAACGCTGTTCGCCAAACAACCACCAATTTTCACGATAGCTTGCACGATTATTCTGGTCGCGGTGAGGTTTCACGAGAGCCAGGATGTGCTGATAAACGGCGGGATGTTGGGTGCGAACGTCAGCTTCGCTCAAGCCAAAAAGGTCGATTACCTTCACGCCACGTGGCCGCGCGGCGAGGTCACGGCCATTTCGATAGTCGAAGATAACAGTGTCGGAAGCGTCGATGCCCGTGCGAATTTTCTCTGATGAGGAAGGATCGTGGCGGCCCTCGCCAAGCACTTCAGCCTGCTCAGGTGTGATGATGAATCCATCGCCCATCAGTTGCACCCCGCGAGATGCGAGCTTTTCGTTGCCCCGGATGCTAATGATCGACGTTACATCAGGCCCGATCCTAAGGTCCGCACTGATTTGCCCGACCCTCTCTGTGTAAACGAGATGATCGGGTGCGCCACTTTCGTTTGCGACGCTCCATCGTTGGCCTGATGCCTTCCCGCTCGCTGCAACAGTCATAGCGATGCGCACCGCTGCACCATCCTTCTCATCTACCCACGGGTGATCCGGAATGGCGAACAGCAGGCTTACCCGGTCTTTCGCGTCCAGATGCTTGGCAATCACCCGGCGGCTGAAGACTTGCGTGATCGAATTGGTGGTGACGAAGCCGAACCGGCGCGTGCCTGCCTTGCGTACGGCGATTGCTGCCTTGTCCCACCAGTGCATGACAAAATCGGCGCTCTCAGGTACATCCGTTGTCGCGAATAGCGCCTTGAAATAGCCATCCCCCAAACGGTCGCGCACATCCTTGCCGCCAATGAACGGCGGGTTTCCAACGATGAAATCGGCTTTGGGCCACTTCGGAGCGCGCGGCTTTACATAGCGGTAGACCTCCACCCGCGCCGTCTCGTCGGGCACCTTCTTGCCGGTGACGGGGTGCTCCTTCATCGTCTCGCCGTCCCACCGGGTGACCGGGTTTCCAGCCTCGTCCAGCTCCGCAACCTTCTCGTCCCACGCGATCAGTGCGTCGCGGTTCTCGATGGTCTTGACGTCGCGCAAGATCGGCTCGGGCGGGGTGCGGTCTGCGCCGTTCACGCGGAAATGCCATTGCAGGTAGCCGATCCACAGCACCAGCTGCGCAATTGCGGCGGCGCGCGGGTTGATCTCGATGCCGAGGAAGTTTTCGGGCGTGATGGTGTGGCCGGTGAGCTCGGCGACGTACTGATCGTCCCCCAGCTCGACCAGCAGATCGAGCACCTCGCCCTCCAGCTCCTTCATGCGCGCCATGGCGACATAGAGGAAGTTGCCGGTGCCGCAGGCGGGATCGAGCACCTTGGTCTGGGCAAGCCGGGAATGGAACGCCTCGACGAAGGCCTTGGCCTCGTCCGCCTTGCCCTCTTCGATCAGGGTGGCGGCCGCTCCGCGCACCCCGTCCCAATCGGCGCGCAGCGGCTCCATGATTGTGGGGCCGATCAGCCGCTCGACATAAGCGCGCGGTGTGTAATGCGCGCCGAGCTTGGCCCGCTCCTTGGGGTTGAGCGCGCGTTCGAGCAGGGTGCCGAAGATGGCGGGCTCGACCTCGGTCCAGACATGCTCGGCAGCCTGGATCAGCACCTCCAATTCCTCGGCGTCGAGGGGCAGGGCGGTGCGTTCTTTGAACAAGTAGCCGTTGAACTTCCTGAGCGGCACACCGAGCGCGGGCGAGAATTCGCCCTTGTCCATCGCCGCCCACAGTGCAGAAAGTTGATGTTCGAGATGCTCCGGGTGGGCGCGCTGGTTCTTGAGGAGCTGGGTGAAGCTGCCCTCGGGGATCAGCTTACTGTCCTCGGCGAACATCGTGAACAGCACGCGCATGAGGAAGCCGCTGGTGGTCTCGGCATTGTAGCCGCGCTTTTCGAGGCGACGGGCGACGGTGGCGAGCAGATCGGCAATGTCGCGTGTGACGCGGGCGGCGCGGGCCGTGGGATCGAGGCTTTTGGGATCGGTCCAGATGGCGCGCAGACGGTCACGCACATCCTCGTCGCGTAGGTCCTCCAGCATGATCCGGTAGCGCGCCCGGTCTGGGAACTGGGCGTAGGCTTTGCCGGTGCCGGTGAAGTCGGCATAGACCTCGATGCAATAGCCGATGTCGGCGACGAGCAGGAACGGCGGCCAGCCATGATCGATGGGTAGTGCCTTGGCGTAGCGTTCGGCCTGGCCCTTGGCCTGCACCATCGCCTTGGCCCATCCGGGCGTGCCGCGCCGAGCGGTGCCACGGGCGACGCGGGTCTTGGCGGTCTGGCCGAAGATGTCGAGATCGTCCTCGCCCTTGTCGGCAGCCGTCCGGTCTGCCTCGCTGCCTTGCTTGGCTTCGAGGATGAAGCAGCCGCGCTTGTAGCAGTCGATCCGGCCAAAGCTGGTGGTGCCGTCGCCATTGTCCTGAAAGACGCGGCGTTCAAAGACGTAGTCGTTGGCGGTGTCGTCAGCCTTGGCGCCGCGCGGGGGATCGACGCCAAGGAGTCGGGCCAGGCCGTTGATGAAGGACTGGGTGTTGGCGAGTTCGCTGCCGCCGGTGCCGCGCCATTCAGCTATAAAGCTTTCAATTTGATCGGCTTCGAGCATGCGCCGTAGCATAAAGCACAGGCACCAACGGCAGGCAACGAATGTCGGATGAGCGCTCGAGCAGGTAAGGGGTAGGCGCGCGATCAGGCCTCGTCATACTGAACTTGGATCAGCCCCGTTTATGGGACGGAAGCGACCTCGCGAGCCGAAATGGTCAATTGATTTCAGCGCCTCGGTGAATGCAGCCTTATCGAAGCGACCACCCCTAATCCGACCGACTTCAGCCTGCCAGTTGAAGTTTATAACATCCGTGTTCAGAGCCAGAAAAGCCACCCCCGCCGCCTTGCCGTCGGTGTAGGAATCTGCCCAGACACCCCTGCTCAGGCTTCGTGCCGCAAATTCGAAGATGAAACGAAATCGCTCAGCTTTAGGAACGGAAACATCCATCATCTTTCGAACCAAGATCGAACACGGTCTGCGGTAATCTCCCCAAGTCTTGGGATGAACGAAAAAGTCACTAACCTCGAGAACGTGGAGCGGATAGCTTACATATTTGCTCTCCTCTACAACTCGAGTGCTCAACATCCGATCCAATTTGAAAGTGCGTCTTTTCTGCCGGTAGTGGCAAAATGCCTCCAGATATGCCTCGCGGGAAAACATAAAAACGCTCTCAGCTGTGATCTGACGCGTCTCAGGATTTTGAAATTCTTTCTGATATTCTATTTCAAGTTCGCACCTACACGGAAACAGATCACGCCCAACTCTCGCTGATAATTCAAAGAGGAGTCTGAGTTCCTTTCGAATGATGACTTCATTCCGTCGCTGGTAAACGGGTATCTTCGACTTTCCATTGAGTGCCCGCTGAGCGATCTCGAAGGCAATCGAATTCTCCATCAGGCTTCCTTTGTCAGCAGCAACGTCCACCTCGGGACCGATCCCCACTCGACCGCGCGGGCTAATCTATCGCAGCTGAGTGCATATGGTTGCATTATCTGAATTTCAGCTGGCTTCATTTTTCGGGCCCCTCAACGGTCGCCGCGCTCTCCCCGCGCCGGATCGTCCGATACACGGTAGGCCGCGAGACTTTGAACAGCTTACCAAGGTCGCTGATCGAGTATTCGCCGGTGCCGTGCATCTTGAGGAGCTCGCGCTGCTGTAGGTCGGATAGCTTGGGCGGCTTGCCGCGGAGCTTGCCCTTATCGCGGGCGATCTTCATGCCCTCGCGGGTGCGCAGCCGGATCAGGTCGCTCTCGAACTAGGCGAAGGTGGCGAGGATGTTGAAGAACATCCGTCCCATGGGATCATTGGGGTCGTAAACCTGCTTGCCCAGCGCGAGGCTCACGCCTCGCTTCTCCAGTTCATCTGCGATCGCGCGCGCGTCCGGCACTGATCGGGCAAGGCGATCGAGCTTGGGTACGACCAATGTCTCGCCGGCGCGGACCGCGGCCAATGCCTGGGCGAGGCCGGGGCGATCGCGGTTCCGGCCAGTCAGGCCGTGGTCGGTGTAGATGCGGTCCTCGGCCACACCGAGTTCGATAAGCGCCTGGCGCTGGGCGGTGAGGTCCTGCTTGTCGGTCGAGCAGCGGGCATATCCGATGAGGGAGTTGGTCATTTGTAACGGATGAGGCCCCTGTATGAGAAAATAAAGCGTACCACCTTAATGAGAGAGGCGGCAAGCCGGATTTGCGGAGGGCAGGGGGGTCCGACCTCTGGCGGCCGCAAAGTGTCCGGTGAACGATCCCTTTCGTCCGCACGATGATCTTGTCGAATTGGTCGATCATATGTATTATGGCGATCGATCTGTAGAGCCGCAAAGGATAGTACAATGCACATGCACAAAGGGAGGCTTGTCAGCGGCGGACGGTTGCAGCTCCCGGCTGACGTCCGCCGTGAGCTTGGACTGGCCGATGGTGATCAGGTGGTCATGCAGATCGTCGATGGCGAACTGCATGTCCGGCCGCGTCGCGACGTTCTCAAGCGCATTCAGACAATGCTTCGTCCCTATGCGCCGGAAACAGGCTCCGTCGCTGATGAACTGATCGCTGATCGCCGTGCCGAGGCCGCGCGTGACTGAGGTGGTCTATGTCCTCGATGCGTCAGCCGTGCTGGCTGCGTTTTTTGACGAGCCGGGCGCAGATGTGGTCGCCGAAAGGATGCACGGCGCGCTCCTGTGTTCGGTGAACTATTCTGAGGTAGTGGCCAAGCTTGTCGATCGGGGCACACCGGCAGACCAGATCGTCGAGATCATGGAGCAGTTGGATATCGAGCTGGTGATGGCCGACCGCAAATTGGCCATGAGAGCGGGGCTGCTGCGCGCTGAAACGTGCGGTAAAGGCCTTTCTCTCGGCGATCGATACTGCCTTGCACTGGCAGCAAGCCGCAACGCTGTTGCTGTGACTGCAGATCAAGCTTGGGCCGACCTCGATATTGGCTTATCCATTGAAATGGTTCGCTAAGCTCGAAATCCAATGTTGACTTCACCAGCTTCCTAGCCGGGCCTTGCTGGTCCCAAATCGCCCGCTCCCGAACAATATGCTCGGCTTTAGAACACATTATGCCACAAAGGCGTTGGAGTAAGATTTATGGGCATCAAGGTCAAAGTGACGGAGAATGGCCGCATGGTGCTCCCGGCTGCGGTCCGCAAACAGCTTGGTCTTGAAAAGGGCGGAACCGTGATCCTGGAGGTAGGTGACGAGGAGGTGACGCTTCGCTCCTTGGAGCAGGTCCTCGACAAGGTGAGGGCCACCTTTGCCAAATATGCCGATCTGCCGGGCATGTCGGTCGATGATTTTCTGGCGAACAGGCGGGCGGATAGCGGTGAATGATCGACGCTTTAGTCCACTTGTCTGCGCTCCTTGCGTTCATTGGCGCTGTCAGCAGTGACATGCGATCAGGCCTGCGGAGAGCTGCCGCCTGACATTGGGGATGAGGTGAAGCGCGTCAGGTGAGCATCCGCCTCCGGCCAGGCGAATGCGATACCCGCGGCATTATGTTTGTGCCTTGCTCTCGCTTAACGTTGTTTAGCGTACCTTCCACGCTCTGCCCTTCGAAAGCGGAATGATGGCTTTGCCTTGCTCACGGAAAATTCCTGCCATTCTGAATGCGACCCCAAAGCCGCCATCGGGAGTGACAGCGAACGGGCGAAACGCCGTTCAGCGAAACAGCCTGTTTCGAACCGCGGCGCGAAAACGCCCAGCATGGCCTTTTAGATCACCCGCAGCAGAGTAGGCGGCGGGCACCACCAACAACGTCAAGAATGTGGAAGTGGTCAACCCGCCGATGATGATAAATCCCATTGAATTGCGCCATTCAGCTGCATCCGATTGAGCGAGCGCGACCGGCAGCATCCCGAATATTGCCGCCAGCGCTGTCATGAGGACGGGTCGCAGCCGTTCAGGCGCTGCCTTGCGCATCGCCGAGGCGGGATCCATGCCAGCGTCCCTATACTGGTTGGCGAGATCGACCAGAAGGATGCCGTTCTTCATCACAATCCCCATCAGTGCAATCATGCCGATCTGAGCAAACAGGC
>LNFM01011157.1_pt1 | contig 28413 bp, 25 predicted proteins | sample 596031 | NCBI WGS metagenome assembly LNFM01 (sample SAMN04254537, study PRJNA301005) | activated carbon metagenome | isolation source: dual media filters at the Ann Arbor, Michigan drinking water treatment plant | place: USA: Ann Arbor
AGACGCTGGAGACCACCGAGGCCGAGCTGATGGCCACGGTGTTTCCGCATCCCACCCTGTCGGAGATGATGCACGAGTCGGTACTGGCGGCGTATGGCCGGACGCTCCATATCTAGCCGATCATGGACGGAACCCTCGACAAGCTTTCCCTGACCCGCGCCGAACGCCACCCCGAGAAGGCGCACCGGCCGGACAATCCGATCCAGCGCAAGCCGGATTGGATCAGGGTCCGTGCGCCGAACTCGCCGGAGTACGCCGAGACCAAGCGGTTGATGCGCGAGCTCAAGCTCACGACCGTCTGCGAGGAAGCGGCCTGCCCGAACATCGGCGAGTGCTGGAAGCAGAAGCACGCCACCTTCATGATCATGGGCGAGACCTGCACGCGGGCCTGCGCCTTCTGCAACGTCGCGACCGGCAAGCCCGGCGCTCTCAATCCGCACGAGCCGGCCAACATCGCCGAAGCGGTCGGCAAGCTCGGCCTCGGCCATGTCGTGGTGACCTCGGTCGACCGCGACGATCTGGACGACGGTGGAGCAGGGCATTTCGCCGAGGTGATCACGGCGCTGCACAAGTCGGCGCCCGCCACCACGGTCGAGATCCTGACGCCGGACTTCATGCGCAAGCCAGGTGCCATCGAGACGGTGGTCGCGTCGCGGCCCGACGTCTTCAACCATAATCTCGAGACGGTGCCGCGGCTCTATCCGACCATCCGTCCGGGCGCGCGCTACTTCACCTCGCTGCGGCTTCTGTCGCGCGTGAAGGAGATCGACCCTGCGATGTTCACCAAGTCGGGCCTCATGGTCGGGCTGGGCGAGACGCGCGAGGAGATCCTGCAGGTGATGGACGACCTGCGCGCCGCCGACGTCGACTTCCTGACCATCGGCCAGTACCTGCAGCCGACGCCCAAGCACGCGGCGCTCGACCGTTTCTGGACGCCGGCCGAGTTCTCGGAGCTGGCGCAGATGGCCCGCGCCAAGGGCTTCCTGATGGTCTCGTCCTCGCCGCTGACGCGGTCGAGCTATCACGCCGGCGACGACTTCGCGCGCCTCAAGGCCGCGCGCGTGGCCCAGCTCAAAGGCTGACGGCCTCTTGGCTACCCGTCACCAGGAACGGCGAGTCGTTCCGTTCCAGCCGCGACAGCTGTTCGACCTGGTGGCCGACGTGCCGCGCTACCCGGAGTTCCTGCCCTGGTGCTTCGCCGGCCGCATCCGCCGCCGCGAGAGCCCGACGGTCGAGATCGCCGAGCTGGCGATCGGCTTCGGGCCGTTCCACGAGAAGTTCGTCTCGCGTGTCGTGCGCGCACCCGACGATCCCGAGGGCCCGCGGATCGACACGACCGGCATCGAGGGTCCGTTCCGGCTGCTGAAGAGCCGCTGGATCTTCCGTCCCCATGCGGAAGGCACCCAGATCGACTTCGAGCTGGAATTCGATTTCCGCTCTCTGCTGCTGCAGAAGACGGTCCAGCTCCTGTTCGCCGAAGCCGTCCGCCGCATGGTCTCGGCCTTCGAGGCGCGGGCAGCGCAGCTCTACGGCAAGTCTGCAGCCGCCAAGGAACTCCCGGCTTAGCGCTCCGCCAGCTTGGCCAGCATCGCGAGCGCGGTGATCACCGTGAGGCGGCGGATTCCGTCGCGGTCGCCGGGGAAGACGTGACGCTCGGCAATCGTTTCGAAGCCGGTGCGGCAGGCACCGAAATGAACGAGGCCGACCGGCTTCTCGGCGGAACCGCCGCCGGGGCCGGCCACGCCGGTCACCGAGACCGAAAGCTGTGCGCCGGAGCGGGCGAGGGCGCCCGCCGCCATCGCCCGCGCCACCGGTTCGCTCACCGCGCCATGGCTCACGATCGCGTCCCACGGCACGCCGATCATCTCGCGCTTGGATTCGTTGGAGTAGGTGACGAAGCCGCGGTCCACGACGTCGGAGGAGCCGGCGACGGCCGTCAGCGTCGCGGCGATCAGGCCGCCGGTGCACGACTCGGCCGTGACAACCTTGAAGCCGTGCTTGCGGCAGGCGAACAGGACACGCTCCGCGCCGTCCCGCATCTCGTGGTCGAACATCGGCAGTCAGCTCCTCGGTAATTCCACGGTGGCCAAGGCCTGCGCCGCGACGCCTTCGCGGCGGCCGGTGAAGCCCAGCCCCTCGGTGGTGGTGGCCTTCACGCTGACGCGGTCGGGCGCGATGTCGGCAATGCGGGCGATGCTCCGCACGATGGCGTCGCGATGCGGCCCGACCTTCGGGGCTTCGCAGACGATCGTGACATCGAGATGGACGATGCGTCCGCCGCGTGCCGTCACGAGATCGACGGCGTGGCGCAGGAAGCGGTCGGACGAGGCGCCGCGCCATTGCGGGTCGGACGGCGGGAAATGCTTGCCGATGTCGCCGGCGCCGATCGTGCCCAGCACCGCGTCGGTGAGCGCATGCAGCGCCACGTCGGCGTCGGAATGGCCGGCCAGCGCCTGGCTGTGCGGCACGGCGACGCCGCCCAGCATGACGGCGGTACCCGGTCCGAAGCCGTGCACGTCGAAACCGAGAGCGGTGCGGGTTTCCATGCGGGTCGAGAGAAGATCCTCGGCGGTGGTGATCTTGCGGTTATCCTCGCTGCCCGCGACCATGACAACCTTGAGCCCCGCACGCTCCGCCACGGCGGCATCGTCAGTCAGCGCGGTCGCCTCGGCGGCGGCCAGCGGCGCGGCGGCGCGATGGGCGGCGAGCAGCGGTGCGAAACGGAACACCTGCGGCGTCTGCGCCCGCCACAAATCCCGGCGCGGCACCGTCTCCGTGACGGCATTGCCGTCGCCGACGCGCTTCAGGGTATCGGCGAGCGGGATCCCAAGCACCGCGCCGTCGATTCCTTCGACCGAGGCGGCCGCAAGGCAGGCCTCGATCTCGGCGGCGCGCACGAAGGGGCGGGCGGCATCGTGTATCGCGACCAGGTCGGGAGGGTTTCCGGCCAGCGCTTCCAGCCCGTTCAGGACCGACTGCTGACGGCTTGCGCCCCCCTGGATCGGCGCGGGCAGGTCGAGCCCGTCGGTCGCCGCGGCATAATGGGCGTCATCTCCCGGACCGATCACGACCTGGACCCGGCCGATACCGGCCGCGTGGAAGGCGGCGATCGTCCGTCGCAGGACCGGCTGGCCGGCAAGAAGCGCATATTGCTTGGGCAGCGGGCCGCCGAAGCGGCTGCCGCGGCCGGCCGCGACGATCAGGGCGGTGACTTTACGCATAATGCTCAATTTAGCAGGGTTCCGGCCGTGCGCACTTCCGACCCTTGCGCCGACCGTCCGGACCCGCTATTGCTCGCTCAATTATTGTGCACTGCACAAGATGCCTAATAACTGAACAAAGAATGCAAAACGCACACCGCCTCAAACCTGTCGACATTGGACCCGTCCGCATCGAGGACCCGGTCATCCTCGCTCCGCTGTCGGGCGTCAGCGACCTGCCCTTCCGCCAGATGGTGAAGCGGCGTGGGGCGGGCCTCGTCGTGTCCGAGATGATCGCCTCGGTCGCGATGGTTCGCGAGAACCGCAAGACGCTCCTGATGGCCAGGACCACGCCGGAAGAGTTTCCCATGTCGGTGCAGCTCGCTGGCTGCGAACCCGAGGTGATGGCCGAGGCGGCGAAGCTCAACGAGGATCGCGGCGCCGCGATCATCGACATCAACTTCGGCTGTCCCGTGAAGAAGGTCGTGAATGGCCATGCCGGCTCCTCGCTGATGCGCGACGAGGTGCATGCCGCGAAGATCCTCGAGGCGACGGTGAAGGCGGTAAAGCTGCCGGTGACGCTGAAGATGCGCACCGGCTGGGATTCGACCAACCGCAACGCGCCGAACCTCGCGCGCATCGCGGAAGAGTGCGGCATCAAGATGCTGACCGTGCACGGCCGCACACGCTGCGATTTCTACGACGGGCACGCCGACTGGGCGTTCGTCCGCAACGTCAAGGAAGCGACCAGGCTGCCCGTCATCGTCAACGGCGACATCACCACGCTCGAAGACATCGACCAGGCGCTCGATCAGTCGGGCGCCGACGGCATCATGATCGGCCGCGGCGCCTACGGTCGTCCGTGGTTCCTGAGCCAGGCGATCCGCTATCTGCGCACCGGCGAGCGTCTGCCCGATCCGTCGATCGCCGAGCAGTATGCGGCGGTGCGCACGCACTTCGAAGCTATGCTCGAGCATTACGGCCTCGAGACCGGTGTGCGCATGGCGCGCAAGCATCTCGGCTGGTACTCCAAGGGTCTGGCCGCATCGGCCGACTTCCGCGCCGCCGTGAACCGCGAGACTTCTGCCGACAAGGTTCGCAGCATGCTGGCCGAGTTCTTCCTGCCGGCACTCGATCGGCAGGCGGCCTGATGTCACTGCGCCCCCTCAAACGAAACGGCATGAGTGACCAGTTCCCGACGGCTATCCTCGACTCGCTCTCCGAGGCGATCATCGTCGTCGAAGCGAACGGCCTGATCCACTACGCCAACCTTTCGGCCGAGCAGTTCTTCGGCGTCGGCCGTGCCCGCCTGGTCGGCCATCCGTTGAACGAGTTCATCCCCGACGACACGCCGCTCTTCTCGTTGCTGGAGCAGGTCCTGACGACCGGCGGCGCGGTGGCAGAGAATGGCGTCACGCTGGCGTCGCCACGCATCGGCACGCGCTTCTGCGCGCTGCGTCTCTCGCCGATCGTCGACAGCGACGGCCTCGTCGCGGTGTCACTGGTCGAGCAGACCATTGCCCGCAACATCGACCGCCAGATGTCTCATCGCAGCGCCGCCCGCTCGGTGAGCGCGCTGGCCGCCATGCTGGCGCACGAGGTCAAGAACCCGCTGTCGGGCATCCGCGGCGCCGCGCAGCTTCTCGAACAGTCGGTGCCGGATTCGGAGCGCGAGCTGACCGAGCTGATCTGCGAGGAGACCGACCGCATCGTGGCGCTGGTCGACCGCATGGAGGCTTTCGCCGACGGCCGCCCGATCGATCGCGGCCCCATCAACATCCACCAGGTCCTCAACCATGTCCGCCGCCTGTCGCAGAACGGCTTCGGCAAGGGCGTGCGCTTCGTCGAAACCTACGACCCGTCGCTGCCCGACGTGCACGGCGACCGCGACCAGCTCATCCAGGTGTTCCTCAATCTCGTGAAGAACGCCTGTGAGGCGCCGGGCGATGGCGAGCGCGAGATCGAGCTTTCGACCGCCTATCGCCACGGGCTGCGCCTCGCGGTGCCGGGCCAGCAGACGAGGGTCAACCTGCCGCTGGTCGTCTCGGTACGAGACAATGGCCTTGGCGTGTCCGACGAGATCCGCGCGCACCTGTTCGACGCTTTCGTGACCAACAAGCCGACCGGAACTGGCCTAGGACTTGCTTTGGTCGCCAAGATCGTCAACGACCACGGCGGCGCCATCGAGTTCGACAGCGAACCCGGCCGCACATCATTCAGGATCATGTTGCCTCTCCAGTTCCCGCAGGCCGCGCCGTGAGCGCCGGCGCCACCATTCTCGTCGCCGACGACGACCGCGCCATCCGCACCGTCCTGCACCAGGCCCTCGGCCGGCAGGGTCACACGGTTCGCAGCACCGGCACCGCCTCCACGCTCTGGCAATGGGTCCAGGAAGGCGAGGGGCAGCTCGTCATCACCGACGTGGTGATGCCCGACGAGAACGGCCTCGACCTGGTGCCACGCATCCGCAAGCTGCGGCCCGACCTGCGCATCATCGTCATGAGCGCGCAGTCGACCCTGCTCACGGCGGTGCGTGCGACTGAACGCGGCGCCTTCGAATACCTGCCCAAGCCCTTCGACCTGAATGAGCTGATCTCGGTGGTGAACCGCGCGCTGTCGGCGCCGGCCACCCCGGTGCAGCGGGCCGCGGCCCGCCCGGAAGAGGGCGAGCGCCTGCCGCTGATCGGCCGATCGCCCGCGATGCAGGAGATCTACCGCACGCTGGCGCGCCTTATGTCGACCGACCTCACGGTCATGGTCACCGGCGAGTCGGGCGCGGGCAAGGAGCTGGTCGCGCGCGCCCTGCACGACTACGGCAAGCGCCGGAAGGGCCCCTTCATCGCCCTCAACATGGCGGCGATCCCGCGCGAGCTGATCGAGAGCGAGCTGTTCGGCCATGAGCGCGGCGCCTTCACCGGCGCGGTTCAGCGGACGGCCGGCAAGTTCGAGCAGGCCTCCGGCGGCACGCTGTTCCTCGACGAAATCGGCGACATGCCGCCCGAGGCCCAGACGCGCCTGCTGCGCGTGCTGCAGGAAGGCGAGTACATGACGGTCGGCGGCCGCACGCCGATCAAGGCCAATGTCCGCATCGTCGCGGCGACCCATCGCGACCTGCGCCGCCTCATCCAGCAGGGCCTGTTCCGCGAGGATCTCTATTACCGCCTGAACGTCGTGCCGATCCGGCTGCCGCCGCTGCGCGAGCGGCTGGACGACATCCCCGAACTCGCCAACCACTATCTGCAGGCCGCCACCACCGACGGCCTGCCGACCAAGGTCCTGTCGCCGGAAGCGATGACCCGCCTGAAACAGCATCGCTGGCCAGGCAACGTGCGCGAACTCGTCAACCTGGTCCGCAGGCTCTCCGCGCTCTATTCCGAGGAGATCATCGGGGTGGAGACGATCGAGGCCGAGCTGGCCGATGCGATGTCGGCGATCGAGCCCACGTCCTCGTCGTCGGAAATGGCGGACGACCTGTCGCTGGCCGACGCGGTAGACCGTCATCTCCAGTCGATGTTCGCCGCCCACGGCGACCGGCTGCCGCCCGACGGCATGTACGATCGTGTCATTTCCGAGGTCGAGCGCCCGTTGCTCGCGCTGGCGCTAGGGGCTACACGCGGGAATCAGTTGCGCGCGGCCCGTCTCCTGGGGCTCAATCGCAACACGTTGCGCAAGAAGATAAAGGACCTCGACGTCCCCGTGGTTCGCACGCCGCAGGTTCGCCGAGGCGGGTGACTTCGTGACAGCTGCGCTGGGCGTTTCACGCTTGGGCGACAGGATGAGCAAGGTGCTGCGCAGCCTGTCCGGCCGCGTTGCCGCCGTCTCCCTGGCCATTCTCGCCATCGCCGCCGGCACCGCGACGTATGCGTGGCTGGCCGGCTTCGTGCCGGAATCCTTCAGCACGCGCGGCTGGATGACGGGCCTGCTGGTCGCCGACCTTGTCATCGCCATTGCGCTCGCCTCGGTCGTCGCCGTCCGTCTCACCCAGCTCTGGCTCGACCGTCGTCGCGGCGCCGCCGGGTCGCGACTGCACATGCGGCTGGTCCTGGTGTGCAGCGTGTTCACCATCACACCGACCGTCATCGTCACCATCATCCTGTCGATGCTGGTGATCAGCCTCACCGATTTCGTGGTGAAGCCCTCGCAGGCCTCCTACGAGGCGGCGCGCGCCATCGGCGAGCCGGTGCGGCGCGCCCGCGAGCAGGAGATCCTGAACGACATCGAGGCGATCTCGAGCCCGCTCCAGGCCGAGGGTGTCGACGCGCTGCGCGATCCCGCCGCGACCAAGGCGATGCTGCAGCGCCTGATCGAGGGCCGTCCGATCATTGAGGCGACGGTCCTGGACGCCGACAAGGGCGTGATCGCCCAGGCCAAAGCGCCGGATGCCGAGGGCATGGCCAATCCGGTGCCGCCCGCGCAGTTCCTCTGGCAGGCGGTCAACCAGGCGCGGCCGGTGCAGTTCGAATCGCCGACCGGCGCCTACTTCGTGATGCAGCTCTTCGTGGGCGAGCCCTTGTTCCTGGCGACCGGCCACGCCGTCGACCTGCGCGTCGTCGACTACATCAAGAGCATCGAGTTTGCGGGCTCGTTCTATTCGCAGATCGAATCGGCGCTGCGACGCAGCCAGCTCATCTTGTTCGTGGTCTGCGGCGCCATCGCGTTCCTGATGCTGCTGGCGGCGGTTTGGCTTGCCATCCTGTTCGCCTCGCGCCTCACCGAGCCGATCGGCGGGCTGATGCAGGCCGCCGAAAAAGTGCGCGGTGGCGACCTCAGCGCGCGCGTGGAGGAGGGGCCGCCCAACGACGAGCTGGGCCAGCTCGCGCGCTCGTTCAACCGCATGGCCAGCCAGATCGAGCAGCAGCGCGGCGAACTGGTCCATGCCAACACCGAGCTCGACACGCGGCGGCGCCTCACCGACGCGGTGCTGGCGGGCGTCTCGGCCGGTGTGCTGAGCGTCGACGCCGAGGGCGTCGTGATGCGCTCAAACCGCTCCGCGCTGGACCTTCTGGCTCTGCCCGAGGACGGCGTACTGGGGCGGCCTCTGATCTCGGTCATGCCGGAATTGGGCCCGCTGGTCGCGCAGGCGGCCGAGCGGCCCGACCGCATGACCCAGGGCCAGGTCGAGATCCTGCAGCGCGGCTCGCGGCAGATCCTGCTGGTGCGCATCAGCGCCGCTTCGGGCGCGGGCTACGTCGTCACCTTCGACGACGTCACCGACCTCATGTCGGCGCAGCGCATGGCGGCGTGGGGCGACGTCGCCCGCCGCATCGCCCACGAGATCAAGAACCCGCTGACGCCCATCCAGCTTTCGGCCGAGCGGCTGAAGCGCCGCTACCTGAAGCAGATCAAGGAGGATCCCGAGACCTTCACGATGTGCACCGAGACGATCATCCGACAGGTCGGCGACATCGGCCGCATGGTCGACGAGTTCTCGTCCTTTGCCCGCATGCCGCGGCCGACGGTGAAGGAAGAGGATGCCAAGGAGATGTGCCAGCAGGCACTGTTCCTGCAACGCAACGGCAACCCGGACCTGCGCTACGTCACGAACCTGCCGGCCCATGCGGTGCCGCTGAACTGCGACCGCCGCCAGGTCTCGCAGGTGCTGACCAACATCCTGAAGAATTCGGCGGAGGCGATCGAAGGCAGGGACGAGCGTCCGGACACGCCTTTGCCACAGGGCGAGATATCGCTTTCGTTGCAGGAGGATGCTGCCGGCGTTCGGATTGTGGTCGAGGACAATGGTCGCGGATTGCCGAAGGAAGGGCGCGAACGGCTGACCGAGCCGTACATGACGACACGCGCCAAGGGCACCGGCCTCGGTCTCGCGATCGTGAAGAAGATCATGGAAGACCATGGCGGGTTCCTGTCGCTGGAGGATCGCGAGGGTGGCGGGGCCCGCATCAGTCTGGTATTCCGGCGAGACGCGAAGGAAATCGCGTCGGCTGGAGTTCACGCGACAGCCGCACAATGACCCGCCGTTCCATGCGGGCTGCTTGAAGTGACATGGCCCACGATATTCTGATCGTCGACGACGAACGCGATATCTGCACGCTGATCGCCGGCATCCTCGAAGACGAGGGCCACACCGCGCGCCGTGCCCATAACAGCACCGAAGCGATCGAGGCCGTGCGGCAGCGCCGGCCCGCGCTCGTCATCCTCGACGTATGGCTGCAGGGCAGCGAACTCGACGGACTGCAGATCCTCGAAGTCATCCGCCGTGAGGATCCTCCCATTCCGGTGGTGATGATCAGCGGTCACGGCACCATCGATACCGCGGTCTCGGCCATCAAGAACGGCGCCTACGACTTCATCGAAAAGCCCTTCAAGGCCGACCGGCTGCTGCTCGTGGTCGACCGCGCCATCGAAGCCGACAAGCTGAAGCGCGAGAACCTGGCGCTGCGCCGTCGCGCCGGCGGCGAGGTGACGTTCGTCGGCTCGTCGAGCGACGCCGCCAACGTCCGCGCGCAGATCGAGCGGGTGGCGCCGACCGGCAGCCGCGTCCTCGTCACCGGCGCCTCCGGTTCGGGCAAGGAGACGGCGGCGCGCCTCATCCACCAGGGCTCCAAGCGCGCCGATGGCCCCTTCGTCGTGGTCAACTGCTCGACGCTGCCGACCGAGCGGCTGGAGATCGAACTTTTCGGCACCGACGGCGAGACCGCCGCCGACACGCTGCGCGTCTCCGGCGCCTTCGAGATGGCCCATGGTGGCACGCTCGTCCTGAAGGAAGTGGCCGACCTGCCGCTGCCGCTGCAGAGCCGGCTGGTCCGCCTGCTGCAGGAACAATCCTATGCACGCGACGGCGGCAAGACCAAGGTCGAGATCGATGTGCGCGTCCTCTCGACGACGGCGCGCGACCTGCAGGCGGAGATCGCCGCAGGCAACTTCCGCGAGGAGCTTTTCCATCGCCTGAACGTGGTCAGCCTGCGCGTGCCGCCGCTCAGCGAGCGCCGCGAGGACATTCCCGAACTGGCGCAGGACCTCCTGAAGCGCGTCGCCGACGCGACCGGTCTGCCGCCGCGCTCGATCGGCGAGGACACGCAGGCGGCGCTGCAGGGTCACGACTGGCCGGGCAACGTGCGCCAGTTGCGCAACGTGATCGAGCGGCTGCTGATTCTGGCGCCGCCGGGCGGAGCGCCGATCCGCGCCGACGTGCTGCCCAACGACGTGAGCGAGGATGCACCCTCGGTGCTGCGCTGGGAGAAGGGCGGCGAGATCATGCAGCTGCCGCTGCGCGAGGCGCGCGAGGTGTTCGAGCGCGAATACCTGCTGGCGCAGGTCACGCGCTTCGGCGGCAACATTTCACGGACGGCGACCTTCGTCGGCATGGAGCGCTCGGCCTTGCATCGCAAGCTGAAGTCGCTCGGCCTGCACGGCGGAGCGCCCGAGGGCGGCGCCGAGCCGCCGGTCTGAGCAGGAGAGAGCGTCATGGCGCGTTATGCCTATGTGAACGGTCGCTACGTCGAGCATCGTGAGGCCAGCGTCCACATCGAGGATCGCGGCTACCAGCTTGCCGACGGCGTCTACGAGGTCGTGGGCGTGCGCGACGGCAAGCTGATTGACGAGAAGCCGCACATCGACCGGCTCGACCGCTCGCTGAAGGAGCTGCGCATCGACTGGCCGGTGTCGCGCAGCGCGCTGAGCTTCATCATCCGCGAGTTGATGCGCAAGAACCGGCTGCGCGACGGGCTGGTCTACATGCAGGTCACGCGCGGCGTCTCGCGGCGCGACCACGGCTTCCCGACCACGCCGGTGAAGCCCGCGCTCGTGCTCACCACCAAGGCGACCAAGCACATTGTGGCCGATGCCGGCGCCGGCGTCGCCGTCAAGAGCATGCCCGACATCCGCTGGGAGCGTTGCGACATCAAGACGGTCGCGTTGCTGCCCAACGTACTGGCCAAGCAGGCCGCGCGCGAGGCCGGTGCCTACGAAGCCTGGCTGCTCGACGAGAAAGGCTGCGTCACCGAGGGTGCCTCGACCAATGCCTGGATCGTGACGCAGGACGGCGAACTGATCACGCGCCAGACCGACAATGGCATCCTGTCCGGCATCACGCGCACCACGCTCAAGACGATCTGCAATTCGCTCCAGCTCAAGCTGGTCGAGCGGCCGTTCAGCCTCGAGGAAGCGAAGAAGGCCAAGGAAGCCTTCATCACCAGTGCCACCTCCTTCGTGACGCCGGTCGTGAAGATCGACGGCGAGAAGGTCGCCGACGGCAAGGTCGGTGCCACGGCGCGCCGTCTGCGCGAGGAGTATGTCCGCTTTTCCGAGGCGGGAGAGGCCGTGACGTGAGCCGGCCGGCCGGTCTCGAGCCTCCGCGCGCGGTCCTCTTCGACTGGGACAACACGCTGGTCAACACCTGGCCGACGATCGTCGAGTGTTACCGCGACACCTTCACGGCGCTGGGCCTGACGCCCTGGACCTCGGCCGAAGTGCAGGACCGCGCCCACGGCTCGTTGCGCGAGTTGTTCCCGGCGCTGTTCGGTCCGCGCGCGGCCGAGGCGGAAAAGGTTTTCTACGACACGTTCCTGCGCATCCACCTGGAGCGGCTGGAGCCGCTCGACGGCGCCGCCGACCTGTTGGCGCACTGCCATGCCAAGGGCTGCTACGTGGCCATCGTCAGCAACAAGGTGGGCGACAACCTGCGCGCCGAGGTAGCCCATCTCGGCTGGGGCCAATGGATCGCCAAGGCCGTGGGCGCGCGCGACGCGGCCCGCGACAAACCAGCGCCGGACCCCATCTATCTGGCACTCGACGGCACGGGAATTGCCCCTGACGAGAACGTGTGGATGGTCGGTGACACCCAGGCCGATCTCAAAAGTGCGCATGCGGCAGGGTGTCTTCCGGTCCTGGTGGGAGGCGCAGAGCAACTGACTGCGGCCCTCCTGGAACATCCGCCGAGACTGCGCGCGCGTAATTGTCATGAGTTGGTGGCATTGCTTTGAGACCAACCTCCCCTATATTTGAGGCAACTCGGTAGCGGGGAGGGACCCCGTACCTTCTGACCGGCGACCCCTCGGAAGCCGGCTGCCCAGCAAGAGGCCAAAAAATATGAGCGAAAAGGCACAGAACGTTCAGGACGTCTTCCTGAACCACCTTCGGAAGAACAAGACTCCGGTCACGATCTTCCTCGTGAACGGCGTGAAGCTGCAGGTGCTGCTGCGCCGCGACGGTCACTCGCAGCTTGTCTACAAGCATGCGATCTCGACCATCATGCCGGTCACGCCGGTGCAGCTGTTCGACGGGGACAAGGCCGACGCAGGCTGATTTGATCGACCAGTTCGAAGAAGACGACCAGGAAAAGCGCACTCGCAAGCCGTTGGAAACCGTGCGCCCCGCGACGGTGGCCGCGGTCGTGTGTCCCTACATGGCAGGCCCGCGCGGTCGCGGCAGCGATCGCGACAGCACGGCCAAGCTCGAGGAGGCTGTGGGCCTGGCCCGCGCGATCGACCTCGACGTGCGGCTGGCGCAAGTCGCGCCGCTGCGGCAGGTCACGCCGGCGACGCTGATCGGCAAGGGCGTGGTAGCGCGCATTGCCGCGGCGGTCGAGGAGCAGGGCATCGGCCTTGTCGTGGTCGACGACAAGCTTACCCCCGTTCAACAGCGCAACCTGGAGAAGGCCTGGCAGACCAAGGTCATCGACAGGACCGGCCTGATCCTGGAGATATTCGGCGCGCGCGCCCGCACCCATGAAGGCCGGCTGCAGGTCGAACTGGCGGCGCTCGACTACCAGCGTGGCCGCTTGGTGCGGTCGTGGACCCATCTCGAACGCCAGCGCGGCGGCTTCGGCTTCATGGGCGGTCCCGGTGAATCGCAGATCGAGATCGACCGCCGCCTGATCGGCGAGCGCATCGTGCGCATCAAGCGCGACCTCGAAGCTGTACGCAAGACGCGTCAGGTCAATCGCGCCGGCCGCAAGAAGGCGCGGCTGCCGACGGTGGCGCTGGTCGGCTACACCAATGCCGGCAAGTCGACGCTGTTCAACCGGCTGTCCGGCGCCGACGTCATGGCCAAGGACCTGCTGTTTGCCACGCTCGACCCGACCATGCGGTCGATCAAGCTGCCCAACGGCAAGGGCTGCGTGATCTCCGACACGGTGGGCTTCGTTTCGGACCTGCCGACTCATCTCGTGGCCGCCTTCCGCGCGACGCTCGAAGAGGTGATCGAGGCCGACCTGATCGTGCATGTGCGCGACATCTCCCATCCCGACAGCGAGCAGCAGCGCCTCGACGTCGAGGAAGTGCTGCACGAGTTGGGCGCGCTCGAGGAGGGGGCGGGACGTCCCTTCATCGAGGCGCTGAACAAGATCGACGCCCTGCCGGAGGACATGCGGCAGGTGCTGGAAACCCGTACCGCCACGGGCGCCGAGCGCGCCCGACAGTATCCGGTCTCTGCGTTGACGGGTGAGGGCGTGGACCAGCTCATGAACGCCATCGCGGACCTGCTGGGCGCTGCCGGCGAGGCGCGCGAAGTCTCCGTGCCGCTCTCCGACGGCGCGACCATCGCCTGGCTCTACCGTCACGGCGAGGTCCGCAGCCGCCGCGACGACGGCGAAACCGCCTGGCTGACCGTCGCTCTCGACGAGGCAGCCTCCGCCCAGTTCGAGCGTCGCCAGCTCGCGCGTTGACACCCGGCGGGCGCACTTCCTATAAGCGGCAAAATTCCGAACACCAAACTCAGGACGAAGGAAACACCATGAAATTCAAGCCCTTGCACGATCGTATTCTGCTGAAGCCGGTGGCCGCCGAGACCCGCACCAAGGGCGGGCTCATCATTCCCGACACAGCCCAGGAAAAGCCGATGCAGGGCAAGGTTGTCGCGGTCGGCAAGGGCCGCCGCCTTGAGGACGGCCGCCTGCAGGAGCTGGGCGTCAAGGTCGGCGACACGGTCCTGTACGGCAAGTGGTCGGGCACCGAGGTCAAGCTCGCCGGCGAAGACCACGTGATCCTGAAGGAAGAGGACCTGTTCGGCGTCGCCGGCTGAGGCCGATGCTCGACGCCGGCGCCTCCCAGCGGGTCGCCGAGCTCATGCGCGAGACGGCGGCGGCCGAGCTGCTGCCCCGTTTCCGCAATCTTTCGAAGGAAGACGTCCGGCAAAAGCGGCCGGGCGACATCGTCACCGTTGCCGACGAAGCGGCCGAGCAGCGGCTCGCCTCGGGGCTGGCGAAAATCCTGCCCGGGGTGCCGGTCGTGGGCGAGGAGGCCGTCGAGAAGGATCCGGGCCTTCTCGACCTGATCGCCCGGCCGGGCGAGGCCTGCTGGATCGTCGATCCGCTCGACGGCACCTCGAATTTCGCCGCGAGCCGCGACCGCTTCGCCATCATTGTCTGCCTGGTGCAGGACAGGGCCGCAATCGCGGGCTGGATCCTCGACGTGCCGCGCGACCGCCTGGCTGTCGCGCATCGGGGCGAAGGCGTCACCTTCGACGGCGCCGCCGTGCGCGGCCAGCCGGCCGATGCGCCGCTGAACGGCTTCGTCGGCTACAAGATCGCCAAGGCCTTCGACGAGCAGTTGAGCCCCGGACACCGTTCACGACTGGGCCAGATCACCACGCTGCGCTGCGCCGGCGCCGAATACCTTGAAATTCTCGCGGGGCGCGCAGATTTTAGCCTGTACCGTATGACCAAACCGTGGGATCACGCGGCCGGCACGCTGATGATGCGTGAAGCCGGCGGCGGCGCCGTCCAGTTCGGCAGCGGTCCCTACATGCCGGCCCAGCCAATCCACGCCGGACTGATCGCGGCTTCCACCGAGGAGGCGCTGACCGAGGCGAGGACGCTCCTCGAAGCCTCGAACATGCCGCTGCTGGCACGGCCCTCGTAGCCGCCCACGAGGCTCAAGCCTTCGACTTGGCTTCCTGCCAGAGCGTCTCCATTTCCTCGAGACTGGCGTCGGCCGGCTTGCGGCCAGCTTCGGCCAGCCGGCGCTCGATATGGCGGAAGCGCTTCTCGAACTTGTCGTTAGTGGCCCGGAGTGCGACCTCGGGATCGACCTTGCAGTGCCGGGCAAGATTCGCGACCGCGAACAGGACATCGCCCAGTTCGTCGGCGACCTTGGCCTGTTCGACCTTTCCGGCCTCGAGCTCGGCGCGCAACTCGTGCAATTCTTCCTCGATCTTGTCGATGACCGGGCCGATCGTGGCCCAGTCGAAGCCGACCCGGGCGGCACGCTTCTGGATCTTCTCGGCGCGCATCAGGGCGGGAAGGGCGCGCGCCACCCCATCGAGGGCGCCGGCCGAAGCCTCTGCCGCCGCGCTGCCGTCGCTGGCGGCCTTGGCCGCCCGTTCGGCGGCCTTGCGGGCCTCCCAGGATACCGTCTGGGCGTCGGCGGTCTTGATGTCGAGGTCGCCGAAGACGTGTGGATGGCGATCGACCATCTTGTCTGCGATCGCGGCGGCCACGTCGTCGAAGCCGAACGCCTTGGCCTCGCTGGCGATCTGGCTGTGATAGACGACCTGGAGCAGCAGGTCGCCGAGTTCTTCCTTGAGCGCCGGGAGGTCGTCGCGCTCGATGGCGTCGGCGACCTCGTAGGCTTCCTCGATCGTGTACGGCGCGATGGTGCGAAAGGTCTGGTCGATGTCCCAGGGGCAACCATGCTGGCGGTCGCGCAGCCAGGCCATCACCGCGAGCAGCCGCGGCAGCGGTTCCTTGGGCAGGGATTCCGGGGTGGGTTTGCCTGAAGTCATGGCGTCGGACTCATTCCCAATTATCGTATAATATATATTATGACAAATATAGACTATCTATAATATACATGGCTCTACCAGTCTATCCGCATGTTCTGCGTTATCAACGCCAGGAGTTGCAGGCCGCGGCTCGCCTCGTTGGCCGGCATGCCGAGCGTCACCAGGACGCCGACCTTGGGGTTCCGCGGATTGGGCACGACCAGGTCGAATACGGTGCGCGGACCGCTGTCCGTCGGTCCCTTGGGCACGTTCTCGTAGACGATCACGAAGCTGCCGTCCCCGAGTTTGCGGGCCTGCGCCTGGACACCCGGCCGGCGGGCCTTCATCGAGCCGGTCTTGGTGGCGGTGTAGTGCTCCGCGTCCTTGACGCCCTCATAGGCGAAGTCGACCCGCCAGACGATCAGCCGGATGCGCTTGTCGAGCGTGTAGGCGATGCCCCGCTCCTCATCCTCGTTCGCCTGCCAACCCATCGGCAGCAGCAGTTCGACCTTCACCGAGCCGAACCGAAGCCGGACGGCCTGGCTGGCCTGGTCGATGCCGAGGACGCGGGTGAAACTCTGGCTGGTGCCGCCGCCGATGCTCTGCTCGCCGCGGGTGTAGCTCGAGCCGTTGTCAGGCGTGCCGAAATCCCGAAACGTGAGCCCGCCAGCATCCAGCCGGTCAGCCGCCAGGGCCGCGAACGGAGCCGCCAGCGGGGCCAGGCCGAGCGCTACGGCGCCCGTCAGGAACATCCGGCGTCCGGACTCCTTTCGTTTCAGCTCGCGCGTCAGGTGAGAATTATCCGATATCCATCTGGAATATAACAATTCTTCACCCTAGAGATCGATCTGGAGACCGTCATGGCAAGGCGTCACGTGGTCCGGCGTCGTCCGGTCGACTTCCGCATAGTCCATATCGACATGCATGTTGGTCAAGAAGGCCCGGCGCGGCTTCAGCCGTTCGATCCATTCCAGCGCCCGGTCGAGATGGGCATGCGTCGGGTGCGGCCGGTAGCGCATGGCGTCGACGATCAGCACCTCGACGCCCTCCAGCAGCGCCAGCGATTCCTCCGGCAGCGCCACCACGTCGTTGGCGTACCCCAAACCGCCAAAGCGGAAGCCCAACGATGGGATGGTGCCGTGATCCTGGAGGAACGGCACAACGGGAAGGCCGGCAGCCGTGAAGGGGCCCTCGATCACCGTATGCTGATAGATCGGATTGTAGAATCCCGAGCCCTCGGCCTGGAAACAGTAGCCGAACCGCCGGAGCAACACCGCATGGGTGCGCGCATCCGACCACGATTCGATCTGGCCCTGGCGCAGCGCATAAGGCCGCAGGTCGTCGATACCGTGGACCTGATCGGCATGGTCGTGGGTCCAGATCACCGCGTCGACCCGCTCGACCTCGGCGTCGAGGAGCTGGCTGCGGACGTCGGGCGAGGTGTCGACCAGCACCGTCTGGCCCTGGTCCTGGACGAGGATCGAGCAGCGCCGGCGCCGGTTGCGCGGGTTGCCCGGGTTGGCCGCCCCCCACTCGCCCTTCCCGCCCTTGCCGCCTGGCCGCGGAACGCCCGCGGAGGTGCCGCAGCCCAGGATGGTCACACGCACCGGGAACGCTCCGCCTTGGTGAACAGCCGGAAGAAATTGTCGGTCGTCGCGGCCTCCAGTTCGGCCAGGCTGACGCCCTTCAGTTCGGCAACCTTGGCGGCCGTGTGGGCGACAAAGGCCGGCTCATTGGTCTTGCCGCGCTTGGGGATCGGCGCGAGGTACGGAGCGTCGGTCTCGACCAGCAGCCGGTCCAGCGGCAGGTCGCGCACGATGGTGCGCAGATCCTCGGCGGCCTTGAAGGTCACGATGCCCGAGATCGACACGTAGAGACCCAGCGCCAGCGCGCGCTCGGCGACGGAGCGGCCCGAGCTGAAACAGTGGATCAGGCCGGGAAAGGCACCCTTGGCGTATTCCTCCTCCAGGATGTCGCCGGTCTCGGCGTCGGCGTCGCGCGTATGGACGATCAGCGGCAGGCCGGTCTGGCGCGCCGCCGCGATATGCGCGCGGAAGCTCTCGGCCTGCTCGGCACGCGGGCTGTGCTCGTAGAAGAAGTCGAGGCCGGTCTCGCCGATGCCGACCACCTTGGGATGGCGGGCAGCTTCGATCAGCCGGTCGGGGGTGCGTTGCCCCTCCTCCTTCGCCTCGTGCGGATGGACGCCGACCGAGCACCAGATATTGTCGTGCCGCTCGGCGATCGCCCTCACCCGCTCGAACTGGTCGAGCCGCGTGCCGATGGTCAGCATGCCGCCCACGCCCGCCGTACGGGCGCGGGCCAGCACGCCGCTCTCGTCCGAGGTCAGCTCCGGGAAGTCGAGATGGCAGTGGCTGTCGATCAGCATGTCAGCCGGCAACCTTCGGCTGCTTCGGTGCCTTGGGAGCCTTAGCGGGTTTGGCCGGCGCGGCGGGCGCCGCCGGCTCGATGAAGCGCGGGAAGACGCCCTGCGGCGGCGGCAGAGCCGTGCCGGAGACCAGCTCCTGGTCGAAGGCCGCAAAGACGCGCTTCTCGGGCGGCACCGCGAGCTGGTCCAGGATCCTCGCCGTCGAGTCGGGCATGAAGGGCTGCACCAGCAGCGTCACGCGCCGGATCGTCTCGGCCAGCACCCACAGGACGGTGTCGCGCCGCACCGGGTCGGTCTTGGCGAGCGCCCACGGCGCCTGGGCGTCGACGTAACGGTTGGCGTCGGCGATCACTTCCCAGATGACCGTCAGCGCCTTGTGGAAGGCCTGCTCGTCGAGCTCGGCGCGCACGATGGCCAGCAGGCCCTTCGCACGGTCGAGCAGCGCGGTGTCGGCCTCGACCAGCTCACCCCTGGGCGGAACCTGCTCGCCGCAGTTCTTGGCGACGATCGACAGCACGCGCTGGCAGAGATTGCCGTAGGCGTTGGCGAGGTCGGCGTTCATGCGGCCGATCAGGGCGCGGCGCGAGAAGTCGCCGTCGTTGCCGAACGGCACCTCGCGCAGCAGGAAGTAGCGGACCTGGTCGAGCCCGTAGGTCTTCACCAGCTCGACGGGATCGATCACGTTGCCCAGCGACTTCGAGATCTTCTGGCCTTCGTTGGTCCACCAGCCGTGCGCGAAGACGCGCTGCGGCGGCGGCAGGTCCGCGGCCATCAGGAAGGCCGGCCAGAACACGCAATGGAAGCGGATGATGTCCTTGCCGACCATGTGGAGGTTGGCCGGCCAGTACTTCCACAGCGGGTTGGTCTGGTCGGGGTAGCCGCACTCGGTGATGTAGTTGGTGAGAGCGTCCAGCCACACGTACATGATGTGCTTCTCGTCGCCGGGCACCGGGATGCCCCAGGAGAAGCTGGTGCGCGACACCGAGAGGTCCTGCAGGCCGCCCTTCACGAAGCTCAGCACCTCGTTGCGCCGGCTATCAGGACCGATGAACGAAGGGTTCTTCTCGTAGAACTCGATCAGCCGGTCGGCCCAGGCCGAGAGCCGAAAGAAATACGACGGCTCCTCGACCCACTGCACCTCGGCGCCGGTCGAGGTGGCGCGACGCTTGTTGTCGGCGCCGACCTCGGTCTCGCCCTCGACGAAATACGTTTCGTCGCGCACCGAGTACCAGCCGGCATACTTGCCTTCGTAAATGTCGCCTGCCTCGACCAGCTTCTTCCACAGCGCCTGGCAGGCCGCGTAGTGGCGCGGCTCGGTCGTGCGGATGAAGTTGTCGGGGCTGTAGTTCATCACGCCGATCAGGTCGCGGAACGACTGGCTCACCTTGTCGGTGAAGGCCTGCGGCGGCAGGCCCGCGGCGGCGGCGGCGGTCTCGATCTTCTGGCCGTGCTCGTCGGTACCGGTCAGGAAATGGACGTCACAGCCGTCGAGCCGCTTGAAGCGCGCGAGCACGTCACAGGCCAGCGTCGTGTAGGCATGCCCGATGTGGGGCACGTCGTTGACGTAGTAGATCGGCGTGGTGACGTAGTAGGTGCGGTTGCCCGACATGACGACTGAACTCCGGACTGACATGACGCCCCTACCGGGGCATGAGACTCAAGCGCGTTCAGGCCCGCATTCGTTCGCAGGGCAGCGAGTCTCTGATGTCGGACCGGGGCAACATGGCCGGTCTTTTCCCATGCCCATCCGCGTGGATCAAGACTTCGCCCCGTTCGACGGGCTCAGCGCGCCGCTCCCTGGAGCTTCAGGAAGCTGCCCATCACGGTCTGCTTGCGGTCGAGATTGACCGCGTCGGCGCGCGAAAAGAGCCGCCCGACCTCGTCCGATGCGTCCATCCAGCGATCGACGCTCGCGGAGGCCCGCCTCCATCGGCACGACGGCTGCAGCTTCCGTCGTGAGCGCGGCCTGGCGCACCAGCCCCTTGAGCCAGCCGTCGAACAGGTAGTTCAGGGCGCGCCAGTCGGCGTTGGCCTCCTCGCCGCGCTTGGCAAAGCGCTCGGCAAAAGCGTGCAGCCTCGGCATGTCGAGGTCGGGCAGGGTCGCCAGCACCTCGACCATCTCGCGATAGAGTTCGAGGCTGCCAGCACCCGCCAGTTCCAGCGCACGGCCGATGCTGCCCTCGGCGAGAAGGGCCAGCGCCCTCCTCTCCTCGTCTTTCGTCTCCGGCGCATAATCGCCCAGCAGCTTCACGACCGTATCGTCCTTGAGCGGCTGCAACGCCAGCCTGCGGCAACGCGAGCGGATGGTCGGCAGCAGGCGGCCCGGCGCGTGGGAGACGATGAGCAGCACCGCGTTGGGCGGCGGCTCCTCGAGGATCTTCAGCACCGCATTGGCGCTGTTGCGGTTCATCTCGTCGGCCGAGTCGACGATGGCAACGCGCCACTTTCCCATCGCCGGCGTCATGTGCATGAACTCGCCGAGCCCGCGCACGTCGTCGACGGCGATCTCGGCACGAATGCGGCCGGTGTCGTGATTGAGCGCGCGACGCAGATGGAAGAGATCGGGATGCGAGCGCGCGTCGATCAGATTACGGCCCGGCGCGTCGCGCGACACGTCGAGGCTCTCGGGTCCACCGCCGAACAGCCCGCCCTGGTCCTGGCCCGCCAGCAGGAAGCGCGCGAAGCGCCAGGCCAGCGTGGCCTTGCCGATGCCGCGCGGGCCCGTCATCAGCCAGGCATGGTGCAGCCGCCCGCTCTTCTGCGCCGCCAGCAGCGTCTTCTCGGCCTGGTCGTGGCCGACAAGCCGGTCGTTGCGCCACGGCGGCGGCCAGCCATATGGCCATTCGAGCTTTTCCAGCTCGGCGGGATCCGACGACGTCTTGCCGCGCGCCACCGCTCAGGTCCCGAGATGCTTGTCGAGAGCCGCCTCGATCGCGTGCGCGATGTCGTCGGCGCGGGATCGGCTTCGGCGATGTCGAGGAACCCCTTGCGCACGCGCTCGTGGAATTCCCGCGGCAGCGATTCATAGCGTGTCTCGGTGCCGCGCCGAGACGCAGCACGCTGCAGCCCGGTCTCGACCGGCAGGTCGAGGATCAGCGTCAGGTCGGGCCGGAAGTCGCCGACGGCCACGTCGTAGAGTGTGCCCAGCATCGCGCGGTCGATGCCGTGGCCGTAGCCCTGATAGGCCATGGTGGAGTCGGCGAAGCGGTCGGAGACGACCCAGGTACCTTGCCCGATGGCGGGCAGAACCGTCGTGCGCAGATGCTCGCGGCGCGCCGCGAAGTGCAGCAGCGCCTCGGTCACACCGTCCCAGCGCTCGGCCGGTCCCTCGACCAGCAGCTTGCGGATCATCTCGGCGCCCGGCGCGCCGCCAGGCTCGCGCGTGGCGATGCACTTGTGTCCGCGCGTCTCGATCAGCGCCTTGAGGCGGGCGACCTGGGTCGACTTGCCGGCCCCTTCTCCGCCTTCCAGCGTAATGAAGAGGCCGCCGGCGTCATCGCTCACGACAGCCAGCCGAACATGTAGTGCTGGATCATCGTGGCGACGCGGCCGAACACGCCCATGCGGGCCACGTCGGCGCCGGCCTCGAGCGGATACTCCACCGTTCGGTTGTCGGGCAACGTGACGACCGCGGTGCCGAGCTTCGTGCCCTTGACGATCGGGGCCGAGATCGGACCGTCGAAGCGCGCAACGACGCGCGGCGAGGCGGTCTGGCCGGTCGGCATCGTGATCTGCACGGCCTTCGGGATGACCAACGGCACCTTGTCCTGCGCGCCCAGCCAGACCGGCGCCTCGACCACCATGTCGCCGGCCCGGAACACCGTCGTGTTGGTCGATTCGCGATAGCCCCACTCCATCAGGCGCGCGGTTTCCTGCGCGCGCTCGGCCATCGAGGCGAGGCCGTTGACCACCAGGATCAGGCGGCGTCCGTCGCGCACCGCCGACGTGGTCTGGCCGTAGCCCCCCTCCTCGGTGTGTCCCGTCTTGAGACCGTCGGTGCCCGCCACGGTCTTGAGCAGCCGGTTGCGGTTCTCCTGGCGGATGTTGTTGTAGGTCCAGTTCGTCTCCGCATAGTACTTGTAGTACTGCGGGTAGTCGTCGATCGACCGCCAGCCCAGCACCGCGAGATCGCGCGCCGTCGTGTACTGGCCCTCGGCCGGCCAGCCCGACGAATTCTTGAACACCGTCCGCGTCATGCCGATCTCTCTCGCGCGCTTGTTCATGCGCTCGGCGAAAGCCTCCTCCGAACCGGCCAGTCCCTCGGCCACCACGACGCAGGCATCGTTGCCCGACAGGATGATGATGCCCTTGATCAGGTCCTCGACCGTGGCCTCGCTGCCCAGTTCGAGGAACATGCGCGAGCCGCCCATGTTGCGCGCCTTCTCGCTGACGCGGAAACGCGTGTCGAGCTTCAGGCGGCCGGCCGCCAGTTCGTCGAAGAGGATGAAGATGGTCATCATCTTCGACATCGACGACGGCGGCATCGGCGTCTCGGCGTCCTTGAACAGGAGCACCGTCGAGGTCTGCGGATCGACCATGAAGGCGTGGCGCGCCAGCGTGCCGATGCCGACCTGCGAGGGTGGTAGCTGCTCGACCTTGAGGGCGGCTGGGGCGGCGGCGGCCGGTGCGGCCGCCTTCGGCGTCGCGGCGGGCGGCTTGGGCTTGGCCGGCGGCTTCTGCTGCTGGGCCGGCCGCTTAGGCGGATCCTGCTGGGCATGGACCACCGCCGGGAGACCCGCGAAACTGGCGACAGCCAGGATCGCGACGAGGGCGCGCAGATCAGTCAGCAACGACACGGGCATCCCCATAGCCTGAACGCTTGAGCCGGTCGGCGACAATGCCGGCCGCATCGGAAGTGGTATAGGGCCCCAGCCGCACGCGATAAACATCGCGTCCGTTGGCGGACCGCTGCGAAACCTCGGGATTGCCGTAGCTGCGCACGGCGCCGCGCTGGCGCTCGGCGTTCTCCTGCGTCGAGAAGGCGCCGACCTGCACGAAGAAACCGCTGGCCCCGGACGCGGGTTGGGGCGCGGGCGCCGCAGTCGAGAGCGAGGCGATGGTCGGCGGCACCGCGCCCGAGGCCGACTGGGGCGCGGGAAACGGCGTGCCGTTTCCGCGCGGTGGGCTCGCCTGCACGGTCTGTGCGGGAGCCGGCGGCGCGGGCGGCGGTTCGTAGACCGCCTGCTGGGCGACCATGACCTGCGGCGGTGGAGCGGCCGGTACGGGCGCTGGCGCGGGAGCCGGTGCGCGCTTGCCGCTCGCGAGCTGGGCCAGCGCCTGCTGCTGCTCGGCAGGACCGCCGCCACCCAGGGCGATCTCCTTCACCGTCGTGCTCTCGGTCGAGAGCTGGTCGATGCGGACCCGCGCCGTGCCCTTGCCAATCATGTCGATTTCCTGTGCCGCCGTGCGCGACAGGTCGATCACGCGGCTGCGGGCGAACGGGCCGCGATCGTTGACGCGGACGACCGTGCTCAGGCCGTTGTCGAGGTTGGTGACCCGCACCACCGCCGGCATCTGCAGCGTGCGATGGGCGGCCGTGCGGTCGGACTGGTCATAGCGCTCGCCATTGGCCGTCGACTTGCCGTGGAAGCCCGGCCCGTACCACGAAGCGACCCCGGTCTCGGTGAGGGTGAAGGTCTCCTGCGGCGTATAGGTGATGCCGTCGATCTTGTAGGGCTTGCCGATCTTGTAGGTGCCGCTCTGGGCGACGCTCCCGCTCGCCCCGCTTCCCCCGCCCTTGTTCGACGATCCGCAGGCCGCGACGGACGCCATCACCGCGATCGCGCCGCAGAGGCGGAGGGTCTGGAGAGCTGGAAATCGCTGTTTTACCAACGCTAGCGGCATGATGTTCACATCATACATCATCTTGGGCGGCCAGTGGAGCGGCCTCCTGGGGCTTTTGCGTCAGGCGGCGATCCGGTCCGACAGGAGACCCACGGCAAGAGCGAAGAAATCCGACTGGTTCCAGCGCAGGATGACCTTGAAATTCTCGGTCGTGGCATAGGCCAGTCCGCCGGCCCCCGCCGGTCGCACGATGCGCGTGCCGGCTCCGCCCTGCGCTCCCGGCGGGATCTCGTCGCCCCAGCGCAGGCCCGGTCGCCAGCCCACTTTCCGCAGGTAGTTCACGATCGAGGCGAATACGTCGACCTTGTTGGTCCAGATGTCCTTGCGGCCGTCGCCGTCGCCGTCGGCGGCATAGGCGATGAAGCTGGTCGGGATGAACTGGCACTGGCCCATCGCGCCGGCCCACGAGCCCTTCATCGCATGCAGTCCGATATGGCCCTGCGACACGATCTTGAGCGCCGCGATGAGCTGCTCGCGGAAGAACTTGGCGCGGAAATTGTTGTGCACCAGCGTGGCCAGCGCCTCGACTACCTCGAAGTCGCCCAGCCGGGTGCCGTAGTTGCTCTCGATGCCCCACAGCGCGACGGCGACCGACGGCGGCAAGCCGGCCGGCCCGGCGAAGCGCTCGATCGTGGCGCGGTTCTCGGCCAGCAGGGCGCGTCCGCGGGCCACCCGCTCGGTGGAGACGACGCGGTCGCGGTAGGTCTCCCAGCTCATCTTGAACTCGGGCTGGTTGCGCGCCTGCTCCATCACCCGCGGAACCTCGCGGATGTCGGCCAGCGCCGCGTCGATCGTGCCGCGGTCGACGCCGGCCCGCAGCGCCTCCTGGCGGATCCCCTCGAGGAAGGCCGGCGGGAAGCGCGGCCCCGACGTCTGGGCGGCGGCGGGAAATGCCAGGGGAAACGGGGCGAGCGCCGCGCCGGCGCACAGGAGTCTGCGGGTGATCATGCGGCCTCTTTGCCGGTCAATCTTGCAGACTCTATGGCATCCCCGTCAGACGATGAGAAAATCGTTCTGCGTGAGCGCAAGCCCTGTCGACAGCATCGCGAAGGCCTTGGCCGCCCCGCCCCCCATACCATCGGCGTCGTAGTAGAGGCTTCCGTTCGCCGAATCGTAGACGATGCGATCGTCGGCATCGTGCGCTGCACTGCCGATGTGGAACGCCACCGCACCGAGCAGCGGCTGCCCCGCGAACGCGGTGAAGATCGCATCGTCGAGCGCGATCCGGTCCACGCCGACGGCGAAGTCGAGGATCGAATCGACGTTCGTCGGTCCCAGCGCGGTGCTGAACACGAACGTATCGGCCCCGGTACCCCCCATCAGCGCGTCGCTGCCGGTGTTGCCATCCAGCCGGTTGGCCGCCGTGCTGCCGGTCAGCGTGTCGTTGGCCGAGCCGCCGATCAGGTTCTCGACGTTGCGGATCGTGTCCTCGGCCACGCCGCCGACCGTCACGGCGCTCAGGCCCGAGCCCGCCAGCGTCACCGAAACCGAGACCCCCTTGTCGCTGTAGTCGGCGGTATCGATGCCGCTGCCGCCGTCCATGAAGTCGATGCCTCCGCCGCCGCGCAGGAAATCGTCGCCGGCGCCGGATTCGAAGCGATTGGCGAGCCCGTCGCCGATCAGCGTGTCGTTGCCCGAGCCGCCGAACAGCTGCTCGATGTTGCTGATCGTGTCCTCGATCACGCCGTTCACCCGGACACTGACCGCGGTGGCCTCGGCGAGCGTCACGGAAAAGCCGGCCGTCTTGTCGCTGTAGTCGGCGGTGTCGATGCCGGCGCCGCCGTCCATCACGTCGTTGCCGCCGCCGCCCATCAGGATGTCGTTGTTGGTGCCGCCGTCGAGGCGGTTCGCCAGGGCGTCGCCGATCAGCGTGTCCTTGCCGCCGCCACCGATGATGTTCTCGATGTTGCTGACCGTGTCCTCGACGACACTGTTGACCTTCACGGTGACCGGCGTCGCGCCCGCGAGGGTGACGGAAACCGACGTGATCTTGTCGCTGTAGTCGGCCGTGTCGATGCCCGCCCCGCCGTTCAGCACGTCGTTGCCCAGGCCGCCGAAGAAGTAGTTGGCCAGCCCGTCGCCGGTCAGCGTGTCGGCAGCGGTTCCGCCGATCACGTTCTCGAAGTTGCGGATCGTGTCCTCGGCCGCGCCGCCGATCGTGACGCCGGCGAAGGTCGAGCCCGCCAGCGTCAGCACGACGGAGGTCGTCCTGTCGCTGTAGTCGAGCGTGTCGATGCCCGCGCCACCGTCCATCGTGTCGTTGCCCAGGCCGCCCACGATGCGGTTGACCCCGGTGCTGCCGGTCAGCGTGTCGTTGCCCGACCCGCCGACCACATTCTCAACATTGCGGACCGTGTCCTCGGCCACGCCGTCCACCGTCACGGTGCTCAGCCCCGAGCCGGCCAGCGTCAGTGCCACCGCGACGGTCTTGTCGCTGTAGTCGACCGTATCGATGCCGGTACCGCCGTCCATGAAATCTGCGCCGCCACTGCCGCGCAGGAAATCGTCGCCCGCGCCGGACTCGAAGCGGTTGGCCAGGTCGTCGCCGATCAGCGTGTCGTTGCCCGAGCCGCCGATGATGTACTCGACGTTGCGCAACGTATCCTCGACGAGGCCGGCGACCTTCACCGCCGCCAGCGTCGCGCCGTTCAACGTCACCGAGAGCGCCGCCGTCCTGTCGCTATAGTCGACCGTATCGGCGCCGATGCCGCCATCGAGCAGATCGCTGCCGAGGCCGCCGATCAGCAAGTCGTTGCCCAGCCCGCCGTCGAGGCGGTTGGCCAGCGCGTCGCCGATCAGCGTGTCCCTGCCCGACCCGCCGATTATGTTCTCGATGTTGCTGATCGTGTCCTCGGCCACGCCGTTGACCGTCACCGTGACGGGCGTCGCTCCCGCCAGGGTCACGACGACCGCAGCCGTCTTGTCGCTGTAGTCGGCGGTGTCGATACCCTCGCCGCCTTCCAGCACGTCGTTGCCGGCGCCGCCCAGGAAACGGTTGGCCAGGGCGTCGCCCGTCAGCGTGTCGTTACCGGAACCGCCGACCACGCTCTCGACATTGCTGATCGTATCCTCGGCGACGCCGTTCACCAGAACCATGACCGGCGTCGCGCCCGCCAGCGTCACCGACACGGCAGCGGCCTTGTCGCTGTAGTCGGCCGTGTCGATGCCGTCACCGCCGTCCAGTACGTCGTTGCCGCCGGCGCCCTTCAGCACGTCGTCTCCCGCGCCGCCCTCCAGGCGATTGACCAGCCCGTCGCCCGTCAGCAGATCGTTGCCCGAGCCGCCGATGGCATTCTCGAAGTTGCTGATCGTGTCTTCGCTCGATTTGTTGATCTTCACAACCGCAGGTGTGGCACCGGAGAGCGTCAGTGTGACGGCCACGATCTTGTCGCTGTAGTCAACGGTGTCGCTGCCCGTGCCGCCGTCCAGTATGTCCTTGCCGTTCCCGCCCTTCAGGATGTCGTTGCCGGCACCGCCTTCCAGGCGATTGACCAGGGAGTCGCCGGACAGGATGTCATTGCCCGAGCCACCCACGACATTCTCGATGCTGCGGAGGTTGTCCTCGACCAGGCCGTCCACCAGGACATCGACCGCGGTCGAGTTCGCGAGCGCGACCGCGACGGACACGGTCTTGTCGCTGTAGTCGGCCGTATCGATGCCTGCCGCGCCATCCAGCGCGTCGTTGCCGGCGCCGCCCCGGAATAAATTGGCAGTCTTGTCGCCGGTGATCGTGTCGTTGCCCGACCCGCCGATCACGTTCTCGATGTAGCGCACCGTATCCTCGGCGACGCCGTCTACCGTCACACTGGCGCTCTTCGAGGTCGCCAGGGTCATCGCCACAGATTCAGTCTTGTCGCTGTAGTCGGCCGTGTCGATACCAAGCCCGCCCTCGAGGGCATCGTTGCCCCCGCCGCCCTTCAGCACGTCGTCGCCTGCGCCGCCTTCCAGGCGGTTGGCGAACTGGTCGCCGGTCAGGCTGTCGCCGGCCGAGCCGCCGATCACGATCTCGATGTTCTGGACCGTGTCCTCCAGGACGCCATCGATCAGGACATCGGCAGGCGTCGCGCCGTTCAGCGTCAGCGCGACGGAAACGGTCTTGTCGCTATAGTCGGCCGTGTCGAGGCCGATGCCGCCGTCGAGGGCGTCCTCGCCCCCGCCGCCCATCAGCACGTCGTTGCTGCCACCGCCGTCGAGCCTGTTGGCAAGCGCATCGCCGGTCAGAATGTCCCTGCCCGTGCCGCCGATCACGTTCTCGACGTTGCGGACCGTATCCTCAGCCAGGCCGTTCACGTTCACGGTGGCCGCGGTTGCCCCGTTCAGCGTCAC